>Ga0136633_1000251_pt1:5000-40678 | contig 40678 bp, 32 predicted proteins | sample AntDrymeUQ832206_2_FD_105494 | JGI IMG/M metagenome (GOLD analysis project Ga0136633, IMG submission 105494) | Polar desert sand microbial communities from Dry Valleys, Antarctica - metaG UQ83 (22.06) | ecosystem: Environmental > Terrestrial > Soil > Desert | place: Antarctica: Dry... | reverse complement strand
GAGAACGCCGGCGAGGATCGAGACAGCACCGATCGCGAGCATCTCCGGGCCGACCTCGATCGTCAGGTAGACGCCGACAGCCAAAGCCATCGCGAAGGCGGTCCAGGTGGCATGAAGAACCCGCCTTGGCGTTGCCAGCCCAGTCGCTGTGACCCGGACCGGGCCGAGCCGGTCGGCGCTGTCGGTGCCGCGCTTGGCGTCGGAGTAGTCGTTGGCGAGGTTGGTCCCGATCTGGATCAGGACCGAGCCCGCCAGTGCGGCGATCAAGACATCGATGCGGAGGTCGCCAAAGCGCTCGCCTCCGAGTCGTTCGACCTCATGCATCGCAGCGGCGGTTCCGACCAGAACCGGGGCGATCGCCGCCGGCAAGGTCCGGGGCCGGGCGGCCATCAGCCAGATATGCAGTGGCCCTGCAGTCATCGGAGGGGGCCGGTGGCAGTCAGCCGCGCAGCGCCGTTCAGCGGAGCGGCAGTCATCAGGGCCGGCGCGGGAACTTCGAAAAGTCCTTGTACTCCGGCTCGCGACCCTCTTTGAAGGCGTTCCGGCCTTCCTGGCCTTCCTCGGACATGTAGAAGAGCAGGGTCGCGTCGTGGGAGAGCTGCTGGATCCCTGTGATCCCGTCCTCGAAGGCGTTGAAGCTCGACTTCAGCAGGCGCAGCGAGAGGGGGGAGAGGTGGTTCATCTCGCGGCACCAGGCGACGGCCTCCTGCTCGAGGTCGGCGGTCGGGACGACGGCGTTGACGAGGCCCATCGCGAGCGCCTCGGAGGCGTCATAGAGGCGGCAGAGGAACCAGATCTCCTTGGCCCGCTTGGCGCCGATCTGGCGAGCCAGGAGCCCCGCGCCGAAGCCGCCGTCGAAGCTCCCGACCCGGGGTCCGGTCTGGCCGAAGACAGCGTTCTCGGCCGCGATCGTCAGATCGCAGACGAGGTGGAGGATGTGGCCGCCGCCGACCGCGTAGCCGGCGACGGCAGCGAGGACCGGTTTCGGAGTGCGGCGGATCTGCACGTGCAGGTCGCCGACGTCGAGGCGGCCGACGCCCTTCTGAGCTACCTCGTCGTCGCCGATGTAGCCGTCATCGCCGCGGATCTTCTGATCGCCGCCGGAGCAGAAGGCCTCGTCGCCGGCGCCGGTGAAGATGATCGAGCCGACCTCGAGGTCGTCACGGGCCCTGGTAAACGCGTCGCGGAGCTCGGCCAGGGTCGGTGGGCGGAAGGCGTTGCGGCGCTCGGGGCGGTTGATCGTGATCTTCGCGATCCCGTCGCAACGCTCGTAAAGGATGTCCTCATAGTCGCCGGCGCTCTGCCACTCAATCGGCGCATAAAGCCGCTCGATTGGCGGCGCGTCCTTGTGTCGCTTAGGCATTATTCGCAGACGATATGGCAAGCCCCGACCCGGAGATCACCGCCACCCCGACCGCCTGGCTCGCGGCGCGAGCAGCGGGCATGCCCGATCGGGTCGCGATTCGGGACGCCTCGCGCGCCCTTAGCTACCGCGAGCTTCTCCGCGAGGCGGCGACAGTTGCGGTCGGACTGAGGCGCCGGGGCATCGCAGCGGGAGATCGGGTCGCGATCGAAGTTGAGCCATCGGTCAACCATGGCGTCCTCCTCCACGGCGTTCTGCTCGCCCGAGCCGTGGCGCAGCCATTGCGGGTCGAACTGCCGGCGACCGAGCGCGATCGCACGCTGGGCGGCGATGTCGCCGCCGTCCTCGGTCACTCCGATGCCGATTCTGTGCGTGGGATGCCGGTCGCCGACTCCGTCCTCAACTCGGCCAGTGCCGATGAGATTGCCGTCGAGCTACTAACCAGCGGCACGACTGGCGATCCCAAGCGCGTCCGACTCAGCTACGGCAACTTCCTCTGGAGCGCGGTCGGCTCCGCCTTCAGCCTCGGGATCGACCCCGGCGACGTCTGGCTCTGCTGTCTGCCGCTAAACCACGTCGGCGGGCTGGCGATTCTCTTCCGCTCGGTCATCTATGGGACGGCGGCCGAGCTCCACCCCCGCTTCGATGTCGACGCCGTCGCCGAGGCGCTCGAGCGGGACGTCAGCCTCGTCTCGCTCGTCCCGACCCAGCTTCGGCGTCTGATCGACGCGGGGGCGCCGCTGGACCGTGCCCGCGCGCTCGTGATCGGCGGCGCGCCGGTCTCCGAGGAGCTGCTGCGCGAGGCGACGGAGGCGGGTGCCTGCGTCGTCCAGACCTATGGGATGACCGAAACCGCCTCACAGGTCGCGACGCTGGGACCCGCCGACGCGATCTCGCATCGCGGCTCGGCGGGGCGGGCGGCCTTCGCGACTGAGATCAGGATTGAGGAGGGAGGAATCTGCGTACGCGGACCCATCGTCGCGCCGGCGAGTCGCGGCGAGGATGGCTGGCTCCGAACAGGCGATCTCGGCCGGATCGATGAGGACGGGTATCTGTGGGTCGAGGGGCGTGGCGATGACCTGATCATCAGTGGCGGCGAGAACGTGCACCCGGCCGAAGTCGAGTCCGTCCTCGAGACTCATCCGGCCGTTGTCGAGGCCGCGGTCATCGGCAGGCCCGATCCCGAATGGGGGAGTGCCGTGACGGCGGTTATCGTCCTCGCCGACGGCGCCACGGTGAGCGAGGAGGAGTTACGCAGCCACTGCCGCGCTCAGCTCGCCGCCTACAAGGTTCCGAAGCGGATCGAGTTCACGTCGGAGCTGCCGCGAACCGCGGGCGGCAAGCTGATTCGCCAAAAGCTCGGCTGAGGGGTGACGCCGACCTGCTCATGAGGCGTCAGTCCCGGGCCCCGCTCGTCGGTTAGGCTGCCGCCAAGGGCCCTCAGCCGGAGGACTCGCGCCAAGGGAGGACAGTTTGAGCGACGACGGGACCGCAGTCATCGAGTCGCGCGCGCGGCTCGCTCGCAGCCGGATCGAGATGACGATGCTCGGGCTGGGTCTCTGCGTGCTCTGCCTGATCTCCCTGCTCCCGGCCCCGGCCGGCGCCGTGGTCGCCTACCCGAGCCCCGAGACCCTCTCCGATCCCGGCCAGAACGCCGGCGCCCCCCAGCTCGCGATCGACTCCGCCGGGCGGGCGACGATCGCCTGGCAGCGCTTCGACGGCGCCAAATCCCGGATCCAGGCGCTGCGGCTGGGCGTCGACGGCAGCCCCGGCCCGATCCAGACCCTCTCCGATCCCGGCCAGAGCGCCCTCGAGCCCCAGCTCGCGATCGACTCTGCCGGGCGGGCGACGATCGCCTGGACGCGCTCCGACGGCGCCAACTTCCGGATCGAGGCGCTGCGGCTGGGCGTCGACGGCAGCCCCGGCCCGATCCAGACCCTCTCCGATCCCGGCCAGAGCGCCTTCGCCCCCCAACTCGCGATCGACTCCGACGGGCGGGCGACGATCGCCTGGCGCCGCTTCGACGGCGCCAACGATCGAATCCAGGCGCTGCGGCTGGGCGTCGACGGCAGCCCCGGCCCGATCCAGACCCTCTCCGATCCCGGCGCCGGCGACCCCCAGCTCGCGATCGACTCCGCCGGGCGGGCGACGATCACTTGGCACCGCTTCGACGGCGCCAACGATCGGATCGAGGCGCTGCGGCTGGGCGTCGACGGCAGCCCCGGCCCGATCCAGACCCTCTCCGATCCCGGCCAGAGCGCCCTCGAGCCCCAGCTCGCGATCGACTCCGCCGGGCGGGCGACGATCACTTGGCACCGCTTCGACGGCGCCAACGATCGGATCGAGGCGCTGCGGCTGGGCGCCGACGGCAGCCCCGGCCCGATCCAGACCCTCTCCGATCCCGGCCAGGACGCCGGCAGGCCCCAGCTCGCGATCGACTCCGACGGGCGGGCGACGATCGCCTGGCAGCGCTTCGACGGCGCCAACGATCGGATTCAGGCGCTGCGGCTGGGCGCCGACGGCAGCCCCGGCCCGATCCAGACCCTCTCCGATCCCGGCCAGGACGCCAACAGGCCCCAGCTCGCGATCGATTCCGCCGGGCGGGCGACGATCGCCTGGCGGCGCTCCGACGGCGCCAACTTCCGGATCCAGGCGCTGCGGCTGGGCGCCGACGGCAGCCCCGGCCCGCTCCAGACCCTCTCCGATCCCGGCCAGAACGCCTTCGACCCCCAGCTCGCGATCGACTCCGACGGGCGGGCGACGATCGCCTGGGAGCGCTTCGACGGCGCCAAGGATCGGATCCAGTCGGTCCGGGCCGAGATCAGCTACCCGGAGACGACGATCGACTCGGGCCCGGCCGAGGGCGCGGTGATCGCCGAGCCGAGCCCCTCCTTCGGCTTCTCCTCCGCGGCCCCGGGCGCCAGCTTCGAGTGCGCGCTCGACGCCGCCGCCTTCAGCGCCTGCACCAGCCCGCTCACCCTCGGCCCGCTCGCCGACGGCCCCCACAGCTTCGCGGTCCGCGCCATCGACAGCGAGGAAGACATCGACCCGAGCCCGGCGACGCGCAGCTTCAGCGTCGATACCGCGATCCTAGACCCCAAGATCAGCGCCAAGAAGACGCAGGCCCAAAAGGGCGAGACGATCAAGCTCAAGCTCAAGGCCGGTGCCGGGGAACCGGTGGCTGGGCTCGCCAAAGGCAAGATCACCGTCAAGGGCGGCAAGGGCAACCGCACCGCCGCCAAGGCCTTCAAGCTGAAAAAGGTCCGAAAAAGCTCTGCGGCCGGGCAACAGGCCAACTACAAGCTGAAGCTGAAGCGCAAGAGCGACAACCAGCGGGTCTTCGCGCTGCTCGCCGACGGCAGGAAGCTCAGCGCCAAGGTCTCGCTGAAGCTGACCGACGCCGCCGCCAACACCTTCCGCAAGCGCCTCGTGGTGCGGTTGAAGCCGGCGAAGCGTTAGCGGCGGGCCTGGGCCGTCCGCTCAGGAGACGAGGTCGAGGTCGGTCTGCGCGAAGTCATCGCCCAGCGCCAGCAATGGCTCCGATGCGAGCTTCGCGACCGCGTAGGTCAGACAATCACCGAAGTTCAACCGGGCCGGGTGCCGACCTTTGCCGTAGCGGCTGAAGGCGTCGACAGCGGTCGCCCAGTGGTGGTGGTCGAAAGGGATGATTATTGTCGCGCTCTCCTCGATGAACCGCGAGAGCAGCGTCCGGCCCGCCTGGCCGGCCCGTGCCGTTAGGACGATGCCGCTCTCGACGAGGGTCGGCGCGCCGACCCCGGGCGCGCTTTCCTCCGCGATCAGCTCAACAAGCCGCTCGTGGCCGGGTTGGCGGAGCAGGATCGCGATGATCGCTGAGCTGTCGAGAATCACACGCCCTCGTCGCCATAGCCGAGGATCTCCTCGCGCTGTTCCTTGCTGAGCGGAGCACCGAGAGTGCCGGCTGGGATCTGCGGCCAGGCCTCCTGCTCCAGAAACCGCTGCACGCGCTCGCTTCGATTACCGGACGCGAGCCTTCTGGCCAGCCGGTCGCGCCGCTCCTGCAACGCGACTCGGACCGCCCGCGTCTTGCTCTCGCCGGTCAGCGCCGCAACCTCTCTGGCGAGCCGCTCGGCTTCGGGATCCTTGATGCTGAGGGCCATATGGTAGAAGTCTAGCTAAATGGTGTAAAGATAGAAACAGGCTTGATCGTATCCTTTCAGGCATGGAGGCAACCATCGACAAGGCAGGGCGTTTGGTCATCCCGAAAGCGCTCAGAGAGCGCCGCTCGCCGAGCTCGCCGGCGGCGGCATCGCCGGCGGCTCGGTCTACGACGCGCTGGTCGGTCGGACCGCCTCCGAGCACCGCCTCCCGCTGGCGACGCGCGACCGCCGTGCGCTCGAGACCTACCGTGCCCTCGACGTCCGAGTCGAGCTGCTGCTTTGATCGGCGGCTAAGGGATCTGTAGATTGCCGCGCCTATGACCAACTCTGATCAGATGTTCTACGAGGACGACGCGAGCCTCGAGCCGCTTGAAGGCAAGACGGTTGCCGTCCTCGGTTACGGCTCGCAAGGCCACGCCCACGCGCTCAATCTGAAGGAATCGGGAGTCAACGTCGTTGTCGGCTTGCGTTCGGACTCGAGCAGCCGCGCCGAGGCGGAGGCCCAGGGACTCGAGGTCCTCGACATCGCCGACGCCGCCAGCAAGGGCGACGTGGTGATGATCCTGCTCCCCGACGAGAAGCAGGCCGAGATCTGGGAGTCGGAGATCAAGGACGGGATCGCGCCCGGCAACCTGCTGATGTTCGCCCACGGCTTCGCGATCCATTTCGATCAGATCCAGCCGCCGCCAGGGGTCGATGTCGGCATGGTCGCCCCAAAGGGACCCGGCCATCTGGTTCGCCGCCAGTACGAGGAGGGCCGCGGCGTTCCCTGCCTGATGGCGGTCCACGCCGACGACAGCGGCAACGCCCGCGAGATGGTCCTCGCTTACGCAAAGGGCGTCGGCGGTACCCGCGCCGGGGTGATCGAGACGACCTTCAAGGACGAGTGCGAGACCGACCTCTTCGGCGAGCAGGCGGTCCTTTGCGGCGGCGCGACCGAGCTGGTTCGGGCTGGGTTCGAGACCTTGGTCGAGGCGGGCTACGACCCGCGCTTGGCTTACTTCGAGTGCCTCCACGAGCTCAAGCTGATCGTTGACCTGATGTACGAGAAGGGCCTGGCCGGAATGCGCGACTCGATCTCGAATACCGCCGAGTACGGCGACATGACCCGCGGCCCGAAGGTGATCACCGACGAGACCCGAGCGGCAATGCGTCAGATCCTCGCCGACATCCAATCAGGCGACTTCGCCAAGGAGTGGATCGCCGAGAACCGCGCCGGCGGCGAGAACTTCCAGCGGATGCGCGACGAGGCCGGCGGTCAGCAGCTCGAGCAAGTCGGCGGAGAACTCCGCTCGATGATGAGCTGGATCCAGAGGTAGGGGCCTAGTGCCCGAGGGGCGTGTCGTCGCCCTCTGGCACGCGCCCGTCGCGGCCGACGTAGCCGCCCTTGCCGCCGACGCAGATGTAGGTCGCATCGCCTTCGCCGGTGTTGCGCAGCCTCCGCACGGTTGAAGCGTCGACGCGGGCCATGCCGCCGGGGCCGAGCTCGTGGACGCTGCCGTCGCCGAACTCGATCTCGATCGTCCCGGAGTGGACGAAGTAGAGCTCTTCCTGCTCGTCGTGGAAGTGGTTGCCGGTCTCGTACTTCGGCGGCATGACGATGCCGTTGATCCCGAACGCCTCGACCCCGAGGTCCTTACGGATCTTGCGGAAGCCGTGGCCCTCGCCGAGATCGTCCAGCGATGCGACCGCCCAGCCGTCGCCCTCGCGAATCTCGCTCACGAGTGCGACCCCTCGCCCGGAATTGGCTCCACGAGCGCGGTCGGGGCTGTCTCGGGGCTTAGGGACTCCGACGTACCGATGCCAAGCCGTGGCGCCTCGTCTGCCTCCTCGGTCCAAAACGGCGGCCACTCCTCGGTCAGGAACAAGAAATAAGCGCAGGCCTTCGCCTGGTAGGCAGTCCCGGCACGAAGCGGTTTGTAGACCCACTCCGGGAGCTTGGCTGTGAAGACGAGCACGACCAAGGCGATCACACCCATGACCTGGACGAGGATGTTCATCACGTAGCTGATCAGGAGGACCGGAATCGCGTGGATCAGCCGGAAGAAAGTCTTCAGACGGCTGTATTCCTCTTGCGGAGCGGGGATAGCGAGCCGGATCGGATAGGAGTCATCGGGACGACCGTTGAAGGCGGGCCATTCGTCCGTCAGCAGGTAGAACCACCCATTGAAGCGGGCGTAGAAGCGCACGAACCCTGAGACGAAGTTGTAGAGGCCCTCGGGGTATCGCCCTGTGAACATCAGGGCGAACCAAGCGGCGAAGGCCGCAAGGATCGCGGCGAATCCGTAGAGCACCGATACGATCACCCACGGGATCGAGAGCACGATCCGGAAGAGGACGGTCAGCCGGTTGCGACCCTCCTCCTGGAACTCCGCGGAATAGACGACTGGATGAATGGCTTCCCCTCTGATCGATCTTGGCCCTGCCGCGAGCCGCGTCTCAGGTCTCGCTCAGGCTAGTGCACCCGCGAGTCGATCGGGGGTCGCCACCTGAATCGCTACCGTTCCCGTTCCTCTATGCCCCCGCAGACGACCACAAGCACCGGCGTCCAGATCCCCTCCGAGCTCCTCCCGGCAGACGGACGCTTCGGCTGCGGCCCCTCGAAGGTCCGTCCCGAGGCGATCGACGCGCTCTCCGAGCAGGCTCTGGTGATCGGCACCTCGCATCGCCAGAAGCCCGTCAAGGCCGTCGTCGGACGGGTCCGCAGCGGCCTCGCTGAGCTATTCGAGGCGCCCGAGGGCTATGAGGTCGCGCTCGGCAACGGCGGCGCCACCGCCTTCTGGGATGCGGCGGCGGCCTGCCTGATCAGGGAGCGCGCGCTGCACCTCACCTACGGGGAGTTCTCCGCCAAGTTCGCGTCGGTGACCGCTGGGGCCCCGTTTCTCGCCGAGCCGATCGTCGTCACGGCCGATCCCGGCGATGCCCCCGATCCCCTGGCCAGCCCCGAGGCCGACGCGCTCGCGTGGGCACAGAACGAAACCTCGACCGGGGTGATGGTCGAGGTCACGCGTCCCGAGGGCGACGGCGATGCCCTCGTCCTGATCGACGCCACCTCCGGCGCCGGCGCGATCCCCTTCGATGCAACCGAGACCGACGCCTACTACTTTGCTCCTCAGAAGGCCTTCGGCGCCGAAGGCGGGATCTGGCTCGCCCTGCTCAGCCCCGCCGCGATCGAGCGGATCGAGGAGCTCGACGGCAGCACGGACCGCTGGCAGCCCACCTCGCTCTCGCTGGCCACCGCCCTGGAGAATTCCCGCAAGGAGCAGACCTACAACACGCCGGCGCTGACGACGTTGCTGCTGCTCGCCGACCAGATCGAGTGGATGCTCGCCTCAGGCGGTCTCGAGGCGAGCGCCGAGCGCTGCCGCGCGTCCTCCGACCACCTCTACGGCTGGGCCGAGCGCGCGGACTTCGCAACGCCGTTCGTCGTTGATCCTTCGAAACGGTCGCTCGTCGTCGGCACGATCGACTTCGACGAGTCGGTCGACGCCGCCGGCCTCGCCGCGGTGCTGCGCGCCAACGGCATCGTCGACACCGAGCCCTACCGCAAGCTCGGCCGAAACCAGCTTCGGATCGGGATGTTCCCTTCCGTCGACACAGCCGATGTCGAGGCGCTGACGGCCAGCATCGACTGGCTGCTTGCCAACGACTCGGAGCTGCATAGATGAGCCGGCCGAAGGTCCTCGTCAAGGAGAAGATCGCCGACGCCGGCATCGAGTTGCTCGCGGCGGATTTCGAGGTCGAGGTCGGCATCGATTGGGCCGACGGCGAGCTTGAGAGCCGGATCGGTGAGTTCGACGCGATCATCATCCGCTCGGCGACGAAGATGACCGCCGAGCTGATCGCCAAGGGTGAGCGGCTGCGCGCGATCGGCCGCGCCGGCACCGGCGTCGACAACGTCGACATCGCCGCCGCCACCAAGCGTGGCATCGTCGTCGCCAACGCGCCGGAGTCGAACTCCGTCGCTGCCGCCGAGCACACCCTGGCGCTCGCCCTGGCGCTCTTTCGCAACGTTCCCCAGGCGCACGCAGCGCTCGTCGAGGGCGATTGGGCCCGCTCTCGCTACGGCGGCAACGAGCTCTACGGCAAGACGCTCGGCGTGATCGGCTTCGGCCGGATCGGCCAGCTCGTCGCCAAGCGCGCGCTCGCCTTCGACATGGAGGTGATCGGCTTCGACAAGTTCGTCTCCGCCGAGCGCTTTCGCGATCTTGGCGTCGAGGGTGTCGAGGACTCAGCCGAGCTCTATGGCCGCGCCGATCTGATCACGATCCATCTGCCGAAGACGCCAGAGACGATCAACTGGATCGACGCCGAGGCGATCGCCCAGATGAAGCCCGGGGCGCGGATCGTCAACTGCGCCCGCGGCGAGTTGATCGATCTCGAAGCCGTCGCAGAGGGACTCGACAGCGGCCGCCTCGGCGGGGTCGCGCTCGACGTCTTCCCGTCAGAGCCGACCACCGAGCACCCGCTGTTCGGCCGCGATGACGTCGTCGTCACCCCACACCTCGGCGCCTCCACCGCGGAGGCGCAGGATCGGGCCGGGATCGTCACCGCCGAGCAGGTCCGGGCGGCGTTGAAGGGCGGCGTCGTCACCAACGCCGTCAACATCCCGGCGGTTCGCCCGGAGACGATGGAGGCACTGGCGCCATTCGTGCCGTTGACCGAGAAGCTCGGCCGCCTCGCCCAAGGGCTCGGTGGCGGCGCGATCGAACGGGTCGAGGTCGAGGTCCGCGGCCGGCTCGCCGAGCACGACGTTCGCCTGCTCGGGATCTCAGCCCTGGTCGGCATCCTCTCCGGCCACACCGAGGAGCCGGTCAACCTGGTCAACGCGCCGACGATGGCCGAGGACCGCGGGATCGAGCTAATCGAGACGACCGACAAGACCTCCGACGACTTCACCGAGCTGATCACGGTCAGGGTCGGCTGCGGCGCGGAGACGACCGAAGTCGCCGGAACCGGGGTGGGTCCCCGTAACGTCCCCTACCTGGTCAAGGTTTGGGGTCAGAGCTTCTATCTGCCCTTCGCCGAGCACTTGGCGATCTTCCGCTACCGCGACATGCCGGGCATGATCGGGCGGGTCGGCAGCGCCTTCGGTGAGCACGGCGTCAACATCGTCTCCGCCGCGGTCGGCGCCGAGGCGGAAGGCGTCGAAGCTGTGATGGCGCTGACCACCGACGCAGCCGTTCCGCCGGACGTGATCGAGGCGATTGCGGCGGATCAGGACTTCTTCACCGGCAGCGCGATTGACCTCTAGGACTATGGCTGCCGGCCCCTCCGAATACATCTTCTCGATGCACAAGGTCTCGCGGACGCATCCGCCGGACAGGAAGGTGCTCGAGGACATTTCGCTGAGCTTCTTCCCCGGCGCCAAGATCGGCGTCCTCGGCTACAACGGCGCCGGCAAGTCGAGCCTCCTGCGGATCATGGCGGGGCAGGATCAGGACTACCGCGGCGAAGCCGCCCTGCATCCCAACTCGAGCGTCGGGATGCTCGAGCAGGAGCCCAGCCTCGACGAGGGCAAGGACGTCCGGGGCAACGTCGAAGACGGAGTTCGCGAGCTGCGCGAGATGCTCGATCGCTTCAACGAGCTCGCCGCCAACTACTCGGACGAGACCGCGGGCGAGTTCTCGCGCCTGCAGGATCGGATCGACGCCGCCGACGCTTGGAACCTCGATTCGATCCTCGACACTGCGATGGACGCGCTGCGGCTGCCACCGGCAGACGCCGAGGTCGGCAACCTCTCCGGCGGAGAGCGTCGCCGGGTCGCACTCTGCCGGCTCTTGCTCAGCGCCCCTGACCTGCTGCTGTTGGACGAGCCGACCAACCACCTCGACGCCGAGTCGGTCGCCTGGCTGGAGACCTATCTCGAGCAGTACAAGGGAACCGTCGTCGCGGTCACCCACGACCGCTACTTCCTCGACAACGTCGCCGGCTGGATCCTCGAGCTCGACCGCGGCCGTGGCATCCCCTTCAAGGGCAACTACTCCTCCTGGCTGGAGCAGAAGCAAGAGCGAATGTCCCACGAGAAGCGCAAGGATTCGGCCCGTGCGCGGACAATCGCCGCCGAGCTCGAATGGGTGCGTGAGAACCCGAAGGGCCGCCGCAAGAAGTCGAAGGCGCGGATCGCACGCTACGAGGCGCTCCTGGCCGAGGAGGCGAGCGTCAAGCTCGACGAGGTCCAGATCCACATCCCGGCAGGGCCGCGCCTCGGCGGCGTCGTGATCGAAGCCGAGAACCTGCGCAAGGGCTTCGGCGACAAGCTTCTGATCGAAGACCTCTCCTTTGCCCTGCCTCCCGCGGGGATCGTCGGCGTGATCGGCCCCAACGGCGCCGGCAAGACCACCCTGTTCCGGATGATCGTCGGCGAGGAGCAGCCCGACGACGGCGCGCTTCGCCTCGGCGAGACGGTCAAGCTCGCCTACGTCGATCAGTCCCGCGATGCGCTCGATCCCGACAAGAACGTCTGGGAGGAGATCTCCGGCGGGGTCGAGGAGATCGAAGTGGGGGAGCGCAAGATGAACTCGCGCGCCTATACCTCCGGCTTCAACTTCAAGGGCTCCGACCAGCAGCGCAAGGTCGGGACCCTGTCCGGCGGCGAGCGCAATCGCCTGCACCTTGCGAAGCTGCTCCGCTCGGGCGGCAATCTGCTCCTTCTCGACGAGCCGACCAACGACCTCGACGTCGACACGCTACGGGCGCTCGAAGAGGCGCTGCTCTCGTTCGCCGGTTGCGCCGTGGTGATCTCCCACGATCGCTGGTTCCTCGATCGCGTCGCCACCCATGTGCTCGCCTTCGAAGGAGACAGCCAGGTGCGCTGGTTCGAGGGCAACGTCGAGGCCTACGAGGAGGATCGCCACGAGCGCCTCGGCGCCGAAGCCGACCGCCCCCACCGGATCACCTACAAGAAGCTGACCCGTTAGAGCGGCGGGCGCTCGCGCATTCGCAGTACCTCGTCGGGGCTGCGCGGGCTCGTTTCGCTGCCCTCGCCGGTGATCAGCCGCGCCGCGCGACCGTAGGTCATGAAGCTGAGCATCCAGCGGATGAAGACGATGAAACGGTTGGCGAGGCCGACCAGGAAGAGCAGGTGGACGAAGAGCCAGATCAGCCAGGCCGGGAAGCCGCTCAGGCGCATTCCGCCGATCTCCGCGACGGCCGCGTTGCGGCCGATCGTCGCGAGGTTGCCCTTGTCGCGGTAGGCGAACGGCTTCGCCTGCCGCGCCGAGAGCTCGACCGCACCGCGAATTGCGCGCGCCACGTACTTGCCCTCCTGCATCGCCGGTTGAGCGACGCCGGGGATCGGCAACGTCCCGCCTTGGCCGTCGGAGACCCGAACCATGTCCCCGATCGCGAAGGCGTCGGCGTAGCCGGGCAGGCTCAGGTCCGGCTCGACCGTGATCCTGCCGGCGCGATCGAGCTCGGCGCCCGAGGCCTCGGCAAGTGCCGAGCCCAGCGGCGACGCTTGAACGCCGGCTGCCCAGATCACGGTGTTCGAGGGGATTCGCTCGCTTCCTTCGCCCGTTTCGACCTCGACCGAGTTGAGCTCGATCTCGGAGACCATCGTCTGCAGGCGAACGGTGACGCCGAGTCGCTCCAGCGAGCGGGCGGCTTTCTCGGAGAGCTTCGGGTCGTATGCGGTCAGGACGCGATCGGCGGCCTCGACGAGGAGGATCTGGGCATCGGAAGGGTTGATGTTGCGGAAGTCCCGCTTCAGCGTGTGCCGGGAGATCTCGGCGATCTGACCGGCGAGCTCCACCCCTGTCGGGCCCGCACCGACGACCGTGAAGGTCAGCCAGGCCCGGCGGCGGGCGGGGTCGGCCTCGATCTCGGCGGCCTCAAAGGCGCGGAGAATGCGGCGGCGGATCGTCAGGGCGTCCTCGAGACTCTTCAGCCCCGGCGCCTTGACAGCCCACTCGTCGCGCCCGAAGTAGGAATGGCTGGCGCCCGCGGCGACCACCAGAGAGTCGTAGGGCAGCTCTCCGCCGGCCGCAGCGTTGGCCTGGCGGCCGAGGATCACCCGCCGTCGATCGAGGTCGAATCCCTCGACCTCGGCCAGGATCACCCGTGCATTGGCCTGGCGCTTGAGGACGGAGCGCAAAGGCGATGCGATTTCCCCCGGGGAGAGGCCGCTCGTGGCGACTTGGTAGAGCAGCGGCTGAAAGAGGTGGAAGTTACGCCGGTCGATCAGGGTCACCTCGACGTTCGCGCGCTTCAGCGCTCGGACAGCCGAGAGGCCGCCGAAGCCGCCGCCGACGACGACGACGCGATGCCGCTGCTCGCGGCTCTCGACCTTGTCACTTTCTGTCACAAGGAGAGAATAGTCGTGCCCTCTCCGAGCCTGCATCCACTTCGATGTAGGGTCGGAGTCGATGCGTGCCGTCGTCATCACCCGTCACGGACCGCCCGAGGTCCTGCAGGTCCAAGATCGCCCCGACCCGATCGCCGGACCGGGCGAGGTTCGCGTTGCGGTCAAGGCCGCTGGGATCAACTTCGCCGACCTGCTCGCCCGTACGGGCATGTACCCGGACGCGCCGAAGCCGCCGATGGTGGTCGGCTACGAGGTCGCCGGAGAGGTCGAGTCGCTGGGGGAGGGGGTCGAAGAATTCACGGTTGGGGACCGCGTTATCGCAGGGACCCGCTTCAACGGCCAGGCCGAGCTTGTCGTCGCCGGCGCAGACGCCGTCCTGCCGCTCCCCGACGACCTCAGCTTCGAACAGGGCGCGGCGATCCCCGTCAACTACGCCACCGCCTACGCCGGCCTGGTGATCATGGGCGGCGTACAAGCCGACGATCGGGTTCTGATCCACGCCGCCGCCGGTGGAGTCGGGATCAGCGCCACCCAGATCGCCAAGCAGCGCGGGGCGGAGGTGTTCGGTACGGCCTCACCCGAAAAGCACGATGCGATCCGCGCCCAAGGCGTCGACCACCCGATCGACTATCGCAACGAGGACTTCGCGGAGGTGGTGATGCGGATCACGGAAGGCGAGGGGATCGACGTCGCCTTCGACGCGATCGGCCCCTCGAGCTTTCGAAAGGACTACAAGATCCTGCGCTCCGGCGGACGGCTGATTTGCTACGGCCTCAGCGAGGTGCAGACGGGTGAGCAGCGAAACCTGCCGGGCCTCCTCAAGAGCGTCGCCTCGATGACCACCGCGACGATGCCCTGGTGGAAGAGCATGATGATGCTGAACGAGAACAAGGGCGTTTTCGGGCTCAATATGCTCAGCTGGTGGGACCGCGAGGGGACCATGAATCGCGCCCTCGATCCGCTTTTGGACGGCTTTTCCTCGGGAGCGTTCACCCCCGTCGTCGCCGAGGCGTTCCCGTTCGATCGTGCCGCCGAGGCGCACCGCTTCATCCACGAGCGCAAGAACGTCGGCAAGGTCGTGCTCGTTCCCTAGTACCCTTATCGCGATGTCTTTGCAGCGCACCAGCCCGGCGAACGGCCTTCGCCCGATCCTTCTCCTCCCCCCTCGGGGGGAATAACGCTGGGCGGCGCGACAGCCGCGAGAGACGACGGACATCGACTTAGACGGAGAAGGAGCTTCAGCAGCTATGAGCGCTGATCGGATCGTCGAAAACGCAATCGCCGCCCCCGACTGGGTGGCACCGACCGAAGACAATCGCGTCGAGATCTTCGACACGACCCTGCGCGACGGCGAGCAATCGCCGGGTATCTCGCTGAACACCACCGAGAAGGTCGAGATCGCGACTCAGCTCGCACGACTCGGCGTCGACGTGATCGAGGCTGGGTTTCCGATCACCTCGCCCGGTGATTTCGAAGCGGTCGAGGCGATCGCCCGGACCGTCGAGGGCCCGGTCATCTGCGGCCTTGCCCGCACCCACAAGCCGGACATTGATGCTGCCTGGGGAGCGATCAGGGACTCGCAGCGGCCGCGAATCCACACCTTCATCTCGACCTCCGACATCCACATCACCCATCAGTTGCAGACCGATCGCGAGGATGTCAAGGGGCAGGCGAAGGCAGCTGTCGCGCTGGCCCGCTCGCTCTGCGAGGACGTCGAATTCTCGCCGATGGACGCGACCCGCGCCGATCTCGAGTTCACCGCCGAGGTCTGCGCGATCGCGGTCGCCGAAGGCGCGACGGTGATCAATATCCCCGACACCGTCGGCTACACGACTCCCGACGAGTACACCGCCTTCCTGCGGCGGCTCTATCAGCTCGTCCCCGGCCTGCGCGGCATCCGCCTCTCCGTCCACTGCCACGACGACCTCGGCCTCGCCGTCGCGAACTCCTTCGCTGGAGTCCTGGCGGGAGCGCGCCAGGTCGAGTGCGCCGTCAACGGGATCGGCGAGCGGGCAGGCAACTGCTCGCTGGAGGAGATCGTGATGCTGCTGCGGACCCGCCGTGATCAGCATGGGCTCGACACGACGCTCGACACGCGCGAGATCGCGCGGACCTCACGAATGGTCTCGCGATCCACGGGCTACGTGATCCAGCCGAACAAGGCGATCGTCGGTCGCAACGCTTTCGCGCACGAGTCGGGTATCCATCAGGACGGCGTCCTCAAGGAGCGCACGACCTACGAGATCATGGACGCCCGCGATGTAGGCCTCGAGTCGAACTCGATCGTGCTCGGCAAGCACTCCGGCCGCCACGCCCTTCGCGACGCACTCGAGCAGCTCGGCTTCAAGGTCGAGGGCAATGCCCTCAACCAGGCCTTTCATCGCTTCAAGGCGATCGCCGACAAGAAGAAGCAGGTGACCGCGCTCGACCTCGAAGCGATCGTCTCCGAGGAGATGCGCGAAGCCGGTCAGCGCTACGAGCTCGGCTGGTTCGAGGTCGAGGCCGGCAGCCGGCGCGAGCCGCTGGCTCGGGTCGGCGTGAGCTTGCCCAGCGGTGAGGAAATGAGCGGCGAAAGCGGCGGCGATGGGCCGATCGACGCGATCTTCGGGGCGATCCAGGCAGCGACCGAAGCCACGGCGGAGCTCCGCCAGTTCACCGTCTCGGCGGTCACCGGCGGCGATGACGCGCTCGGCGAGGTGACCGTGATGCTGCGCGTTCACGGCCGGCTCGCCAGCGGCCAAGGCGTCTCCACCGACATCATCGAAGCCGCCGCGCGAGCCTACGTTCGGGCGCTCTCCAACGCGCTCGACGGCGCCGTTGTGCGGGAGGCGGAGTCCGTCGCCTCCGACGCCGCGGCCGCGGGCGCGACGCCGGGCCCCTAGAGCCGCCGGTGATCGGCGGGCGCCGGCGGGGCCGTCGGTAGGCTTCAGGCGATGGGTCTTCTCGACGGCAGGATCGCGGCGATCACAGGCGCCTCCTCGGGGATCGGTGAGGCGACGGCGCTGACGCTTGCCGCCGAAGGCGCCGCAGTTTCGCTTGCCGCCCGCCGCTCCGAGCGGATCGAGGCGCTGGCGGAGCGGATCGAATCCGACGGCGGCCGGGCGCTCGCGATCGAGACCGACGTCACCGACGAGGCCCAGGCCAACGCTTTCATCGCGCGCAGCAACGAGGAACTGGGTGGGCTCGACATCCTCGTCAACAACGCCGGGGTGATGCTCTTGGGGCCGGTCGCCGGCGCCCCGACTGAGGAGTGGCGGCGGATGCTCGACGTCAACCTGCTCGGCCTTCTGTATTGCACTCACGCGGCGCTGCCGATCATGGGCGCAGCCGGCTCGGGCGATGTGATCAATGTCTCCTCGGTCGCCGGGCGCAGCGCCAATGCCGGAAGCGCCGTCTACAACCTGACCAAGTTCGGGGTCGGGGCCTTCTCGGAGGCGCTGCGCCAGGAGTGCTCGCACGCGAACGTTCGGGTCACCGCGATCGAGCCGGGCTTCGTCGACACCGAGCTGCAGGGCCACAACACCAATCCGCTGGTCGTCGAGCGGATCGATCAGATGCAGGAGAGCATCGGCAAGATCCTCGAGCCAGACGACATCGCGCGCGCGATTCGCTACGCGGTCACGCAGCCCGCGCACGTCAGCGTCAACGAGATTCTGATCAGGCCGACCGGCCAAGCGCGGTAATGGATCGGAGGGCGGTTGCCGCCGCCGCAGTCCTGACCGCCGTCCTGGCGATCGTCACCTCCTTGCCGGGATCCGTCCCCGTCGCGGCCGAGGCGGCGCCCGGGGCGCCCCCCAACGTGATCCTGATCCTCAGCGACGACCAGCACCCGGCCACCTTGGAGCGGATGCCCTACCTCTCTTCCCGAGACGACTGGCTCCGCTTCGACAACGCGATCACCAACCTCGCGCTCTGCTGCCCGGCCCGCGCGACGCTCTTGACCGGGCTCAACTCCCACCACCACAAGATCGTCAGCAACGAGGACGCGCCCAAGTTCGATGGTCGCTCGACCCTGGCGGTCTGGCTGCAGGCGGCGGGCTACGAGACCGCCTACTTCGGCAAGTACCTGAACGGCTTCCCCTGGTCGCAACCGGCCGACTACATCCCCGAGGGATGGGACCGCTGGGTCGCCTTCGCGGGCAAGCAGGGCTACGAATCCTTCAACGCCAACATCGACGGCGAAGTCAGGGCTTTCCCCGGCGATGAGGTCTACTCCGAGGACTTCTTCGCCGACGCCGCGGTTGACTACATCGAGGGCGCGAGCGGTCCTTACTTCGCGTTCGTCAGCGCCTTCGCGCCGCACGAGCCGGCGACTCCCCCGGCGCGGCACGAGTATGCGGAGGTGGCGCCCTATCCGCCGCGACCGGCGTTGGACGAGCAGAACGTGAACGACAAGCCCTTCTGGGTCCGCGAGCTGCCCCGCGTGGACCCGGCCGCGATGGAGGCGGGGCTCGCCCGCCAGGAACGGGCGCTGCTTGGCCTCGACGACGCGGTCCGACGGATCTTCGCGGCGCTCGAGCAGAGCGGCGGGCTCGAGAACACGATCGTCGTCTACTCGACCGACAACGGCCTCTCCTGGGGAGAGCATCGCCACGTCGGCAAGGTCTGCCCCTACGAGGAGTGCGTCAACGTGCCCTTCCTCGTCCGCGGCCCGGGGATCGAGCCCGGCAGCACCGACGCGCTGATCGGCAACGTCGACTTCGCGCCGACGATCGCCGACTACGCGGGCGCCGAGCCGCAAGCGCCCGTCGACGGCCGCAGCTTGAGGCCGCTGCTCGACGGTGAGAAGAGTCGTGTCCGCGGTGGTGTCCTGATCACCCGCGGAGCGGGCGGCCCCCGCTTCCGCTTCCTCGGGGTGAGGACGAAGAACTTCAAGTACGTCCGCTACCGCTTCTCGCGCGAGAAGGAGCTCTATGACCTCCGCGCCGATCCCCATGAGCTGAAGAGCGTCGACGGCAAGCGTGCCTATGAGGAGACGGAGCGGAAGCTGCGCAGGCAGTTGCGCGAGCTGCGTCTCGAGCGCTCGAGCTGCGGCCCCGAATGCGTCCGCTGAGCCGCCGAGTGCACCTTCTGACACGGCTAGGGGTGTTCAACCGCGCGCTCGGCGTGGGGATCCACCTGGCGGTCGCCGTCGCGGTACTGCTCTCGGTGGCTGTGGAGTCCCCTGCCGCGTTCTCCGCGCCGCTGTTTCCCGCTGAGGAGCTCCCTGCTCACGGCGATGGCCCGTTCGACCTCGGTGTCACGGACTTCGATCGCGACGGCGACCTCGACGTCTTCAGCGCCAACCACAATCACCGCCCGGCGATGCTCGTCAACGATGGGCGGGGAGCCTTCAGCGATCGCCTCTACGACCTCGGCCTCAGCCAGACGCCGGCGCTGCCGGGGCTGGATGACGGGATGGCCCCTGTCGACCGCTCGGCCCCCGCCCTTTACATCTACACCGAAGGGACAGCGCGAATCGTCCTCGAGAACACGACCGCATCAGAGGCATCCGGGGAGCTGCGCTTCCTGCTTCCGGTCGACGTGGTCTCAGCTCCGCCGGAGTCGGTCACGATCAGCTCCGATCCCGACGATGAGCTCGCCCACACGGCGCACTTCTCGCTGTCTCCCGGCGCCACGGCGGTCCTTCATCCCCTCTACTTCGAGGTACCGATCGACGTTGCGGTCGAGCGGCCGGCCCCCGCGGCGGTACGAATCGGCGCCTTCGCGGTGACGCCGCCGGCAGCTTCGTTCCAGTTCACCTTCCGCGACCGCCACGGGCTCGCCTGGGCGGACTACAACGGCGACGGGCTGCGCGACGTCTTCATCACCCGCGGCGGCGTCAGCGGGCTGATCGATCGCTATGACGGCCTGATCACCGACGAGCTCTTCCTCCAGCAGCCGGATGGGCGCTTCACCGAGTCGATTGCGGGCAGCGGCTTGCTCAAAGGAGACTGCCGGACCCGCGGCGCCTTGCCCGCCGACTACGACGCCGACGGAGATGTCGATCTCCTGACCGAGTGCGAGGCCGCGGCGCCGCAGCTGTTCGAGCAGACTGGAGCAGGGCAGTTCGCCGATCGCTCGGCCGGGCTCGCCGAGGCCGGCGCCCAGGGCCGCCTCTACGCGTGGATCGACCTGCTCGGCGACACGCGTCGCGAGCTGCTAGTCGCCGGCGGCGCCCGCTTCTCGCTCTATGCGCAGAGCCGTGGCGGAGCCTGGGTCCGCGCCCAGCAGATCCGCGGGCGCCAGGAGGGGCCGGTCAAGTCGCTCAGCCGGGGCGACTTCGACGGCGACGGAGACCTCGACATCTACGTCGCCGCCCCGACCGGAGACACCCTCCTGAGCGACGACGAGGAACGGCTGCGGGCGCTCGACCCCGCCACGGTCGGCCTCCCCGACCATGGCCGCGCGGTCGCCTGGGTCGACTACGACAACGACGGCCGCCTCGACCTCTACTCCCATCCCCGTGGCTTGTATCGCCAACTCCGGGGAGGCCGCTTCGAGAGGACCGAGCAGTTGCGAAGCGCCGAGAAGCTGCAGCTCGTCCGGCCGGTCTGGTTCGACCGCGACAACGACGGCGATCGCGACCTCGCGCTGAGCGGCAAGCGTCCGAACGGCTCCTTCATCTACGCGGCTCGCCGCAACGAGAGCCCCGAGCGCAACTGGTTGCAGATCGATTTGGTCGGCCCGCCCGGATCGATCGACGCGCTCGGCTCCTCGGTGCTGGTCCGGGCCGGAGCGGCGACTCGTCGCGCTGAGGTGGGGGAGAGCGACAGCTCCCGGTACTCCTTCGGGCAGCTGCGCCTCTACTTCGGCCTCGGGGATCGCCGCCGTGTCGACAGGATCGCCGTCCGTTGGACTGACGGTTCGAGGACGGTCCTCCGCGACGCTCGCGCCAATCGGCTGCTCGTAATCGAGCATCCCAGAACACTAAACAAACGTCCGTGATACCGTACAGCCGCGATGTCTGTCACGGCCACTAACGACGCTGCCGCCGCGCCTCCACCGATCGGGGGACGCGTCCGTGCGCTCCGCGAGGGGATGGACCTGTCGCTGCGGAATCTTGCCGAGCGCAGCGGCGTCTCGGCGGCGACGCTGAGCCAAGTCGAGCGCGGCGAGAGCAGCCCGACCCTGACGGTCGCCGGGCGGATCGCCGACGGGCTCGAGCTCACCCTCTCTCAGCTCTTGCGCCTCGATGAGGGCCGCAATGTCGCGATCGTCCGTGGCGGCAGCGGCCGTCGGCGCGAGCGCGGCGGCCACACGGTCGAGGAGCTGACCCCGCCGCTACCCGGCCAGCGCGCCGACGTCTCGGTCCACTCGCTCGAGCCGGGCTCAAGCACCGGTGGCGAAGGAGACCCGCCGATGCATGAGCCGGGCAGCCGCGAAACGGTGGTCGTCCTCGAAGGCGCCGTCGAGCTCCTCGTCGACGGGGAGACGCACGCCCTCGCCGGCGGCGACTCGGTCACCTACGACGCCGATCTTTCCCACCGCCTGCACAACCCGGGCAGCGAGCCGGCCCGAATGCTCGCCGTCGTCGCGGCGGGATTGAGGAGGAGCTGATGGCTCAAACGATGTTCGACAAGATCTGGCGGGCCCATGAGGTCTCCGAAGGCCTGATCTACATCGATCTCCACCTCGTCCACGAGGTCACCTCGCCGCAAGCCTTCGACGGGCTCCGGCTCGCCGACCGCACGGTCCGCCGCCCCGACCGGACTCTGGCGACCGCCGATCACAACGTCCCCACCGACGGCACGCCGACCGCGCGGCTGATCGCCGACGAGCTCTCCCGCAAGCAGGTCGAGACGCTCGAGGCCAACTGCGAGGAGTTCGGGATCCCGCTCTACTCGCTTGGCTCGGACCGGCGCGGGATCGTGCACGTGATCGGGCCCGAGCTCGGTGTCACCCAGCCGGGGATGACGATCGTCTGCGGCGACTCCCACACCTCGACCCACGGCGCTTTCGGCGCGCTCGCCTTCGGGATCGGCACCTCCGAGGTCGAGCACGTGCTCGCGACCCAGTGCCTCGGTCAGAAGCGCCCGAAGACGATGCGGATCAACTACAGCGGCGCACTCGCGGAGGGCGTCGTAGCGAAGGACTTGATCCTCGCCACGATCGGTCGCCTCGGTACCGGCGGCATGAGCGGCTATGCCGTCGAGTACGCGGGCGAGACGATCGAGGCATTGACGATGGAGAATCGGATGACGATCTGCAACATGACGATCGAGGCCGGCGGACGGGCTGGGATGATCGCGCCCGATCAGACCACTTTCGACTACGTCGAGGGCCGTGCCGCGGCTCCTGAGGGCGCAGAGTGGGAGGCAGCGCTGGAGCGCTGGCGAGCGCTGCCGAGCGACGAAGGGGCGAGCTTCGACACCGAGGTCGAGGTCGACGCCACCTCGATCTCCCCGATGGTCACGTGGGGGACGACGCCGGGGATGGTCACCGAGGTCGCCGCGGCCGTGCCGGACCCCGCGAAGATGAACAGCCCCGCCGACCGCGAGTCCGCCGAGCGGGCGCTCGCCTATATGGCGCTGGAGCCGAACACGCCGATCACCGAGATCGCGCTCGACCGCGTCTTCATCGGCTCTTGCACGAACTCGCGGATCGAGGATCTGCGCGAGGCCGCCGCGACCGTCGAGGGCCGTCTCGTTGCGGCGAGCGTTCGAGCGATGGTCGTGCCCGGCTCCGAGCAGGTTCGAGCCCAAGCCGAGCGCGAAGGCCTTGATGAGATCTTCGAGGCCGCAGGCTTCGAGTGGCGCGACGCCGGCTGCTCGATGTGCCTGGGGATGAACCCAGACATCCTCGCCGAAGGCGAGCGCTGCGCCTCGACCTCGAACCGCAACTTCGAGGGCCGCCAGGGCAAGGGCGGCCGGACCCATCTGGTCAGCCCGAAGATGGCCGCCGCGGCCGCCGTCGAGGGCCACTTTGTCGACATCCGGGATTGGAGCTGAAGATGGAAGCCGTTGAAGTGGTTGAAGGCCCCGTCTCGGTCCTCGACCGGGCCGACGTCGATACCGATCAGATCATCCCCAAGCAGTTCCTCAAGCGGGTCGAGCGGACGGGCTTCGGCGAGTTCCTGTTCTACGACTGGCTGCGCGATGGCGAGATCGAGCTGGAGGCGAATCCGATTCTGGTCGCGGGGCGGAACTTCGGCTGCGGGTCCTCACGCGAGCACGCTCCCTGGGCGCTCCAGGATTTCGGCTTCGACGCGATCATCGCGCCGTCCTTCGCCGACATCTTTCGCTCCAACTGCACCAAGAATGGGCTGCTGCCGATCGAACTCTCCGAGGCCGCCTGCGCGGCGATCGCCGCAGCGGGCGAAGCGCGCGTCGAGCTCGAGTCCCAGGCCGTGTCGTGGAACGGCGGCGAGGAGCGCTTCGAGATCGACCCCGAGATCAAGCACCGGCTGCTCAACGGCCTCGACGAGATCGCGATCACCCTCCAGGCCGACTCAGAGATCGACGTCTTCGAGGCCGAAAGCGAGGCGCCCGGGCCCGTGACGACAGCGCTCCAGGCGTGAGACGCCGGCGACGATGACCGCCACGCGCGACTGGAACGCCGCCTGCTACGACCGCGTTTCGGCTCCGCAGCTGGAGTGGGGCACCGAGGTGCTTGGACGCCTACCTCTGCGGGGCGACGAGACGGTCCTCGACGCTGGATGTGGGAGCGGCCGGGTCACCGAGCTGCTTGCCGACCGTCTGCCGGAGGGCAGGGTGATCGCGGTCGATGGATCTGCCGCGATGGTCGAGACCGCTCGGGAGAAGCTGGGTGAGAGCGCCGAGGTGCTCTGCTCGGATTTGCTCCAGCTCGATTTCGACGAACCGGTTGACGCGGTGATCTCGACTGCCACGTTTCACTGGATCGCCGATCACGAGCTCCTGTTCCGGCGGCTGGCAGCCGTCCTCTGTGAGGACGGACGGATCGAGGCCCAGTGTGGGGGAGAAGGCAACGTCGCTGAGCTGGTGGCTGCCGTCGCTGAGGTTGGATCGAGAGACCCATACGTGGAGCACCTCGCGAGCCTCAAGAACCCTTGGAACTTCGCCGGCCCAGCCGAGACCGAAGCCCGGCTCCTGGAGGCCGGCTTCACGGACGTGAACTGCTGGCTGGAGGAGAAGCCGACCCAACCAGCGTCGCCGCGCGAGTTCGTGGCGACGGTCACGCTCGGCGCTCACCTCGAGGCGCTGCCTGCTGAGCTGCACGACGAGTTCGTCGACGCGGTCATGGAGCGACTCCCCGAGCCGTTCGAGCTGCGTTACGTCCGCCTCAACATCTCGGCCCGCAAGCGCCCGATCGCCGCTTAAGGCAGCGGTGCTTCGAGCTCTTCGAGCTCCGCCTCGATCGCCTTGGTGTCAACGTCGGCGAGCTGCTCCTGGGATTCGAGCGTCGCGTCGACACAGATCTCGATCGCGTCCTCGGCGGCACTCGCATCGGGGATTCCGCCGGCCGCCGACCTACAGATCCGCCGCGCCTCCTTGGCGCCGATCTCTTCGTCTTCGACGGCCCGTTCGGTCATCTTCGCGGCGTCTTCGATCGACTGCCGCGCCTCTTCCAAGGCATCCTCGGCACCGCCCCCGCAGCCGCCCAATAGGAGCAAGCCAAAGGCAAGCGGGATCAGCAGGGCGTGGCGGCGGGCGGCTCGCATCTAGGTGGATTCCTACCGCAACGGGCCGGCCGGGATCGAATCCCGGCCGGCCCGTGACGTCACTGCAGCGCGCCTAAAGCGCGAGAGCTCCCCTTACGGCGTGGCTTGCTCGATCTGCTCCTGCGCCGCATCGAGCTGCTCCTCGGCCCCTTCCAGAGCCTCGTCCTGTAGCTCCTGGGCGTCCTCGAGGATGGCGTCGGTGTCGACATCGCCGCCCTCGAGAGCCTCGGCCCCGCTCTCGCAGAGGTCGATCGCCGCTTGCTGCTGGTCCTCATCCGGGATGGCCTCGGCCGATTCCACACACAGAGCGATCGCCTCGTCGGCGTTCTCGGGGATCTCGACGTCCGCTGGATCGATGCTTTCGATGTCCTCGGTCGCCTCTTCGAGCTGCTGCTCAGCCTCGTCTACCGCATCGTCTTCGTCATCGCCACAGGCGACGGCGAAGAGTCCGCCGGCGAGCAGCGCGAGCAGCGCCACGAGCATTCTTGAACTCCGCATTTGACTCCCTTTCGGTTTGCGAGGGGCAATCGCCCCGCTTTGAGCGCCCCACCCTAACCGCGGTGTCGGCGCCTGTCCAGAGCAACGGCCGGGGCTCGACGCTCGAATACGCTGCCGTAATGAGCGAGTCCGCCAACCGCACGAGGATCGTTCTGCTGCCCGGCGACGGGATCGGCCCGGAGATCGTTGCCGAAGCCCGTCGGCTGCTCGAGTCGATCGATGCTTTCGAGTTCGACCAGCGGCTCGTCGGCGGAATCTCGATCGACGAGAGCGGGCTGGCGCTGACCGACGAGGTGCTTGATGCCTGCCGAGGCGCCGACGCCGTCCTGCTTGGCGCCGTCGGCGGTCCTAAGTGGGACAGCACCGATCCAGGCGCTCCGCGGCCCGAGCAGGGTCTGCTCGGCCTTCGCAAGGGGATGGGGCTCTACGCAAACCTCCGACCGGTCAAGCCGCTCAAGGCCTTGATCGACGCCAGCCCGCTGCGGCCCGAGGTAATCGCCGGCACCGACCTGCTCGTTGTCCGTGAGCTGACCGGCGGCATCTACTTCGGTGCCAAGGAGCGGACCGCCGACAGTGCCCGGGATGACTGCGTCTACACCAGGGCGGAAGTTGATCGGATCGCCCGCACAGGCTTCGAGGCGGCTCGGCGCAGGGCCGGGGAGGCGGGCAAGCCTCACTTGACCTCGGTCGACAAGGCCAACGTGCTCGAGACCTCGCGACTCTGGCGAGAGGTCGTCAGCGCCGTCGCCACCGCCGATTATCCAGACGTCGAGCTCGATCACATGCTGGTCGACAACGCCGCAATGCAGCTCGTCGCGAACCCTTCGCATTTCGACGTAGTCGTCACCGAGAACATGTTCGGCGACATCCTCAGCGATGAGGCAGCGATGCTGACCGGCTCGCTGGGAATGCTGCCAAGCGCCTCGCTCGGCGCGGACGGCCCAGGGCTTTTCGAGCCGGTCCACGGCTCCGCGCCGGATATCGCGGGCCAAGGTGTTGCCAATCCGCTCGCGACCTTCCTTTCGACCGCGATGCTGCTCCGCGACGGGCTCGGCCGTGGCGAGGATGCCGCCCGAGTCGAGACGGCGGTGGAGGCGGCACTCGCGTCCGGCATGCGGACGCCTGATCTGTTCACCGGCGCCGAGGGCGAGCAGGAGTGCGGCACGGCGGAGATCTCTGCGGCTGTGCTCGCCGCGCTGTAGTCGCCGCTCTCGACCGGCTTCGCCATACTGAGTGGGGAGAAACGATGCTGCCCTGCCCCACCGGGGATGGCGTCTCAAACACCCTTGGAGGTGAGACAACGTGGAGAAGGCCGACTACATCTGGATGAACGGGGAGTTCGTTGCCTGGGACGATGCCCAGGTCCACGTGCTCAGCCACGGCCTTCACTACGGCACAGGCGTCTTCGAGGGGATCCGCGCCTACGACACCGAGATCGGCACCGCAGTGTTCCGCCACCGCGAGCACTACGAGCGCCTCGAACGCTCGGCGGCGATGTATTACCTGCCGCTCGGCTACTCGATCGATCAGCTACGCGAGGCGACCACGGAGCTGATCCGCAAGAACGGCCTCGACTCTTGCTACATCCGCCCGCTCGCCTTCCGCGGCTACGGTGAAATGGGGCTGTTCGCGAAATCGGCGCCGGTCGATGTGATCATCGCGACCTGGCCGTGGGGCTCCTACCTCGGCGACGAGGGCAAGGCGAAAGGGATCCGCGCCAAGGTCTCGAGCTGGCGGCGGATCTCGCCGGACAGCCTGATCCCGCATGCAAAGGCCACCGGGCAGTACCTGAACTCGATCCTGGCGAAGACCGAGAGCGCCGACGCCGGCTATGACGAAGCGATCCTGCTCGATCACCGCGGCATGGTCTGCGAAGGCTCGGGAGAGAACATCTTCGTTGTCCGCGACGGCGTCATCTGCACGCCACCGCACACCGCCTCGATCCTCGACGGAGTCAGCCGCCGATCGGTGATCCAGATTGCCCGTGACCTCGGCTACACGGTCGCCGAGCGCGACATCGGGCGTGCCGAGCTCTACATCGCCGAGGAGGTCTTCCTCTGCGGGACGGCGGCGGAGCTGGTCCCGGTCCGTGAGATCGACGAGCATCCGCTGGCCGCTCCCGGCGAGATCACCAAGGTGATCCAGGCCAAGTTCGAGGACGCCCTGCATGGCCGCGCTCCCGAGTACGTCGAGTGGCTGGAACCGGTCAGCGAAGCGAGTAAGGTCAGTTCCTGATGGCTTGCGTCCTTTTCGCATTCGAGTCGGTGCCGAGTCGGCGAATTACCGCCGCTGCAGCCGCCTAGGTCAGCGACCCGGGCGGCCTGTGGCTGCGCCGGCGCCTCGACTCGACCTAATTAAGGACCAGACGTGAGACAAGTCAAGCTTTACGACACGACCCTCCGGGACGGTATGCAGGGCCAGGGCATGTCCCTCTCCGCCGCCGAGAAGGTGCGCGTCGTTCGCGCCCTCGACGGGCTCGGCGTCCAGCTGATCGAGGCGGGGTTCCCCGACTCCAACCCAAAGGATCTAGAGCTCTTCGAGCTGCTCAAAGGTGAGGATCTGGAGTGCGCGACGATCTGTGCCTTCGGGATGACCCGGCGTCGCGATACCGCGGCCGGGGCCGACCCGGGGCTACTCGTTCTGGCCGCCTGCTTCGCCCCCGTGATCACCCTCGTCGGCAAGACCTGGGGGCTGCACCTGGAGAAGGTGACGAAGGTATCCCGCGAGGAGAATCTGACGATGATCGGCGAATCGGTTGCGTTCCTGAGAGGAGAGGGCAAGCGGGTCATCTACGACGCCGAGCACTTCTTCGACGGCTACCGCGACGATCGCCAATATGCGCTGGCGTGCCTGAACGCTGCGGTCGAGGCGGGCGCCGAGAACGTGACCCTCTGCGACACCAATGGGTCGAGCCTGCCGATCCAGGTCGCCGCAGCGAGCGCCGACGTCGTCGCGGCGCTGGGCGAGAGCGTCGGCGTCGGGATCCACACCCACAACGACCTCGAATGCGGGGTTGCCAATTCGCTCGCCGCAGTCGAGGCGGGCGTCTCGCTCGTCCAAGGCACGGTCAATGGCTACGGCGAGCGGACCGGCAACGCCAACCTGATCTCGATCCTGCCCGCCTTGCAGCTGAAGATGGGATTGGACTGCGTCGAGCCCGAACGGCTCGAGCGTCTGACCGAGACCGCGCACCTGATCGACGAGATCTGCAATCTCAATCCGCATCCCGACCAGCCTTACGTCGGCCGTAATGCCTTCGCCCACAAGGGCGGGATGCACGCGGCCGGGGTCGCGGCCGACGCTCGCACCTTCGAGCACATCGAGCCCGATCTGGTTGGAAACCGCCGCGAGGTGGTGATCTCGGAGCTGGCCGGCAAGGGGTCGGTCGCCGCAGCCGCCGCCCGGGCCGGCCTGACGCTTGATCCTGAGGCGACCGGACGGGTGCTGGAGCGCCTCAAGGAGCGCGAGCACCGTGGCTACCAATACGAAGCCGCCGACGCCTCGCTCGAGCTGCTCTTGCGTCAGGAGACGGGCGATTACGAGCCGCTCTTCCGACTCGAGAGCTTCCGGGTCGTCACCGAGAAACGCGCCGATGGCCGGGTTGAGACCGAGGCGACGATCAAGATCTGGGTCGGCGGCGAGCGCTATCTCCGCACGGCCGAGGGCAACGGACCGGTCAACGCGCTCGACACGGCGCTCCGCGAGGCAATCTCCGACCGCCATCCGGACCTTGCCGGTATCGAGCTGACCAACTTCAAGGTACGGATCCTCGATGAGGATCACGGCACCGGTGCGGTCACCCGTGTCCTCCTCGACTCCTCCAGCGGTCAGGAGTCATGGGGCTCGATCGGCGTCTCGGAGAACATCATCGAAGCCTCGTGGGAAGCGCTCGTCGAGTCGCTCGAGTACGCGTTTCAGCCGCGCTCCGTCGCTGCCCCGGCGAAACGGTGAGCCCGAGCGGGGATCCAGCCGCGGAGGTGCCGTCCAGCCGCAGCGGCAGAGCTCCCATTCCCCTCGCTCGCCCGGTCCTCGGCGAGCGGGAGGAAGAGCTGGTCCTCGAGGTTCTGCGCTCAGGGATGCTCTCGCTGGGCCCGATGCTCGGGCGCTTCGAGACGGACTTCGCCGCGGCGCTCGGAGTCGATGATGCGATCGCCCTCTCCAGCGGCACTGCGGCTCTACACCTCGGCGTTCGAGGACTGGGCTGGCGAGCAGGCGATCGCGTGCTGACCACGCCGCTGTCGTTCGTCGCCTCTTCCAATGCCCTGCTGTTCGAGGGCGTTGACCCGGTGTTCGCCGATGTCGATCCGGTCACGTTGAACATCGACCCGGCGGCAGTCGAGGCGGCGCTGGACGAGCGGACCGTCGGCCTTCTTCCCGTCCACATCTTCGGCTACCCGGCGGCGATGGTCGAGCTCGAAGCGATCGCCGCCCAGCATGGCCTTGGCCTGATCGAGGACGCCTGTCAGGCGCTCGGCGCGGTCTGCTCCGATCGCCGCCAGGTCGGGTCACGAGGCAACGCCGCCACATTCGCGTTCTACGCGAACAAGCAGATGACCACCGGGGAGGGAGGAATGCTGATCCCGCGTGACGGCGAGATGGCCGATCGCGCCCGCAGCGAACGGAATCAAGGTCGTTCGAGGGCCAGTGGGATGAAGGTGATGGCACACGATCGTCTCGGCTTCAACTACCGGCTCACCGACCTGGCGGCCGCGATCGGGATCGCGCAGCTCGAGCGGCTCGATGGCCTGCTGGCCCAGCGCGCTGCGCTGGCGCGGGCGTACGGCGAGCGCCTGCGAGCCCTGGGGGCGAGCGAGCCTGGAGAGGGGGCAGAGGACGGCCTGCTGCTGCCCGTCTCCGATCGCGGCGACGAACGTCGCAGCTGGTTCGTCTACCAGGTGCGCCTACCGGCGGAGGCGGATCGTGAGGCGGTGATCGCCTCGCTCGAGGCCGAGGGGATAGACGCGCGACCGTATCTGCCCTGCATCCACCTCTATCCCGACTATCGGCAACGCTACGGCTTCAAGGGGGGCGAGTTCCCCAATGCCGAAGAGGCTTGCCGGCGGGCTTTGGCGCTGCCGTTCTTCCCGGGCCTCGGCGAGGAGCAGATCGAGCGAGTCTGCTCGGCCCTGGGTCAGGCGCTCGAACTCGCGTAGCCTCAGACGCCATGTCGCGCTTCGAGAAAGAGCCGAATCCGACCTTCTGGGCGCTGAACGCCTCGCTGGCGTTCGATCGCCGCCTGGCTCCGCATGACATCGAAGGCTCCCGCGCGCATGCGCGATCGATCCACCGCGCCGGCGTCCTCGACGATGACGAGCTGCTGACCCTGCTCGAAGGCCTCGACACGGTTGCGGATGAGATCGAGGCGGAGACCTTCCCCTTCCAGGATTCCGACGAGGATATTCACATGGCGATCGAGCGGCGGCTGACCGAGCTCGTCGGCCCGCTCGGCGGCAAGCTCCATACCGCTCGCTCCAGAAACGATCAGGTCGCGACCGACCTGGCGTTGTTCGTCGCCGAGCGCTCGGCCGTCGCCGGCGCGTTGGTCGCGACGGTGATGGAGCGACTGCTCGGGATTGCCGGCGATCATCTCGGCAGCCGCCTTCCCGGCTACACCCATCTGCAGCGAGCCCAGCCGGTCTCGCTGGCCCATCACCTACTCGCCTGGTTTTGGATGCTCGAGCGCGATCTCAGCCGCTTCGACGCGGCGGAGACGGCCGCGCAGGGCTCGATGCCGCTCGGCTCCGGCGCCCTCGCCGGCCTCAACTGGGATTTGGACCGAGAAGCCACCGCGTCTGAGCTTGGCTTCAAGCGCCCTTCGCCGAACTCGATCGACGCGGTCTCCAACCGGGACTTCGCGCTCGACTACCTCGCCGCTGCGGCCGCCTGCGCGACCCACCTCTCGCGGATCGGCGCCGAGATCGTCCTTTGGTCAAGCAGCGAGTTCGGCTTCTGCAAGCCGGCCGAGGAGTTCTCTTCGGGCAGCTCGATCATGCCCCAGAAGATGAACCCCGACGCTGCCGAGCTACTCCGCGCCAAGGCGCCGCGCGTGGTTTCCGCCTACAGCCGGCTGGCCGGCGTCATGCATGCGCTGCCGCTCGCCTATTCCAAGGACCTCCAGGAGGACAAGGAGCCGCTCTTCGACGCGGTCGACACGATCGAGCTCAGCCTGCGGGCGCTCGACGGCCTGCTCGCCGGGATCAGCTTCGACGTCGAGCGGATGGCCGCCGCCGCCTCGGATCAGATGGCCGCGGCAACCGACGTGGCAGATCTGCTCGTCCGCAAAGGAATGCCCTTCCGCGAGGCCCACGGGGTCGTCGGCGGTCTGGTCCGACACGCTCTCGAACGGGGGATCTCGTTGTCGGAGATCGATCGCGAGACGGTTGCCGTGTACTCGGAGCTGTTCGGCGAGGAGTACTACGAGGTCCTCGATGAGGGAGCTTGGCTCGACTCGAAGATCTCGTCGGGAGGAACGTCGGCCGCGGCGGTCGAGCGTCAACTCGCCGAAGCCCGAGAGGCCCTCGCCGCCAGGGGTTGAGCGGCGCAGTGCCGATCCGGCCCGAGGCTCGTAAGCCGCTTGGCAGCGCCTTGCTCTCGCGTCCGGCCAGCGAGGTTGCCCCCGAGCTGATCGGATGCGCGCTGCTTCGCGACGGCGTCGGCGGGATCATCGTCGAGACCGAGGCCTACGAGCAGCAGGAGCCCGCCTGTCATGCCTACGCAGGATTGACCGCCCGCACCGAGGTCCTCTTCGGGCCGCCCGGGCTCGCCTACGTGTATCTCTCCTACGGCATCCATCAGCTGTTCAACATCGTCACCGGAGAGGAAGGCAGGGGGGAGGCGGTCCTGATCCGGGCTCTCGAGCCGCGCTGGGACCTCGCCGCAATGCGCCGGCGGCGTCGCGTCAGCAACGACCGCGCGCTCTGCGCAGGCCCTGGGCGGCTCAGCCAGGCGCTCGGTGTCAGCCTCGCCGATAACCGGGCCGACCTCGCCGAGCCGCCGTTCCAGTTGCTCTCGCGGCGGGCTGATCAGCAGCACGAGATGATCGTGGCCGGACCGCGGATCGGGATCAGCAAGGCAACCGATCTGCCCTGGCGCCACTCCCGTGTCGGCAGCTCGTGGCTGTCGGCGAAGGCCTCCTGATCCGGCCCGGCCGCTCGCTGTTGCGCTGCTAGTTGCGGCCGCTTCGGCCTGCGGCGGTCGGTCCGGCGCCACCGTCGTCGGGGACCGGAGCCGGATCGGGCTCCGGCGCCACTTCGACCGGCGCCTCTTCGACCGGCTCCTCGGGGACGACGGGCACTTCCTCCACGGGGGCAACCGGGGCGGGGGTGAGCGGGGCCGTGGTCGTGGGCGGCACAGTGGTCCCGTCCTCGGCCGCCTCGGCCGCCTCTTCGGCGGCGACCTCGGCGTCCTGCTCGGCCTGGAGGGCTTCGGCAGCGCTGATGACGTCATTCCAGATCAGCGCCGGGATCGTGCCGCCGTCGACCGGCAGGCCTCCGAACTCGGTCAGCATCGGCGTCGCCCCGTCGGGGTAGCCGACCCAGACGGCGACGGTGACGACGTCGTTGGAGCCGACGAACCAGGCGTCGGCGTTGTTGTCGGTGGTCCCGGTTTTGCCCCACTGGTAGGTGTCGCTGCCGGTCGCGGCGTTCGTCCCGGTCCCGCTGGTGACCACGGTGCGGAGGATGTCGACGCTCGTGTTGGCGACGGTCTCGTCGATCACCCGTTCCTCGGTGCGCTTGTTCTCCCCGGTGGCGCCGCTGTCGTCGCTGACGAACTCGCCGTCGTCGTCTTTGACCTTGCGGATTCCGACCGGTCCGGAGCCGTCGCCGCGGCTGGCCAGCGTGCCGCTGACCTTGAGGCCGCGGTTGCCGAGCGTCGTGTAGGCGTAAGCCATCTCCAGCGGCGTGACACCGTTCTCAAGGCCGCCGAGGATCATCGCCGGGTTGTCGTCGATCGGAGACTCGATGCCCATCGCCTGCGCCATGTCGGCGATCTTGCCCGTGCCGACCTGAGTTCCCAGCTGCGCGTAGACGGAGTTGTCGGAGTTGGTAGTCGCGGTCGCGATCGTGGCGCTGCCCAGGTAGTTGTCGTCGTAGTTGGAGACCCGGAAGAGATCCTCGACCTCGACTTCCTCGCCCTGCTTGTTCGTGATCTCCGCGGTGAACGGGATCTCGACCGGCTGGGATGCGAAGACGTCGGATGAGGAGAAGCCGTTCTCGAGCGCGGTCACGAGCGTGAACGGCTTGAACGAGGAGCCAGGCTGGCGGAGGCCGTTGGTCGCCAGGTTGAAGGGAGCCTTGTTGAAGTCCTGCCCGCCGACCATCGCGCGGACCTCGGCTGTGGCATTGTCGAGAACTACCACCGCGGCGGTCGGCCCGAGTCCGGAAAGGCGGCTGCTGACGACGTCTTGTGCAGCGGTCTGCAGTTCGAGATCGAGCGTCGACTCGATCCGCAGCCCACCGCCGAAGGCCTCGCCGGCGCCGTAGCGGTCGACGAGCTGCTGGCGCAGCCAGTCGGTGAAGTAGGGGGCTGCCGACTGCTCGGTCGGAGGGTTGATCGTCGAGATCGCCGGCCCCGAGCGCGAGAGAAGGCCCTCGAACTCTTCGTCGCTTTCGCTGAGCTTGCCGAGCTCGCGCATCTTCGTCAAGACGACGTTGCGACGCTCGACCGCGTCTTCGGGGTTGGTCCTCGGCGAGTAGGCGCTCGGCGAGCTGATCATCCCGGCCAGCATCGCGGCTTCCTCGACCCGCAGCTGGTCGGCGCAGCGTTCCCCGACTCCGCCGCAGCCGGGATGGGCGGCGCCAAAGAAGGTCCGCGCCGCAGCCTCGATGCCATAGGCGCCTTCGCCGAAGTAGATGTTGTTGAGGTAGTTGGTGAGGATCTTGTCCTTGTCCCAGCTGCGCTCGATTTGGTATGCGAGCGCCGCTTCGCGCAGCTTCTGCAGGACGGTTCGGCTGCTCTGCGCTTCGAGTGCGTTCTTGACGAACTGCTGGGTGATCGTCGAGCCGCCCTGGACCGCGCTGCCGGCGAGGATGTCCTCTTTGAGCGCCCGGGCAATGCCGAGGTAGTCGATGCCGCGATGCTCGTAGAAGCGTTCGTCCTCGATCGCGACGACCGCTTCCTTGAGCAGCTGCGATATCTCATCGGAGCCAAGCAGGATGCGGCGCTGGTTGCCCGTCAAGGTCGCCAGCTCGGCGCCGTAGCGATCGGTTACCACCGAGTTCTGGGCGCGGTCGAACTGGGCGCGGCTCTCGAGGTTCGGGAGATCCTGGGCTACCGCCATGAGGATCCCAAAGACCCAGGAGACGACGGCAAGGCCGCAGACCCCGGCGACGACGAGGCCGACGCGGAGCTTCTTCAGCTTCGGCCGGCTCTCGCGGCGCTCGGCTCGCGCTTCGCGCCGTAGTCGTTTCTGCTCCTGCCGCTCCAGGCGGCTTTTCTCGGCGAGCCGGCGGGTGGTTAGGGCGCCGTCGCCGGGGCGCTCTGAGTCGGCATCTTGAGCCGAACCGGCAGGCGTAGCGTCGATCCCCGTGGGCTTGGGATCGGCATCGTCGGCTCGTGCCGAGTCGTCTGTGTCTTCGCGGTTGTCGTCCATGTATCGGCGGCGAACGGCCCTTGGCCGTGCGCGATCTGGCTCGAATCAACTGGACTCGCAGAGCCAGGCAAAGCCAACTCAACTCCCCCCGGCAAGCAGGCTGAGTCTAGCATTGCGCCCGATGCCCGATTCCACAATCACGGCGGTAGAGCTTGCGCGAGGTGCGATCGACTCCCTTCCCGAAGGCTCTTTGGCAGAGAAGCTCGCGGAGGGCAGGCCGCTGCGGGTCAAGCTCGGGATCGATCCCACCGCCGCCGACATTCATCTCGGTCACGTCGTCGTGCTCGAGAAGCTGCGGCAGTTTCAAGCGGCCGGCCACCAGATCGTGCTGATCATCGGCGACTACACGGCCCGGGTGGGAGATCCGAGCGGTCGCTCGACGGAGCGCCCGGTCCTGAGCGGCGAGCAGATCGACGCCAACGCGGCGACGTTTCAGGAGCAGGCGTTCAAGGTGCTCGACCGCGACCGCACCGAGGTGCGCTTGAACAGCGAGTGGCTCGACATGCCTAGCGGCGAGCTGTTCGGGCTCGCGAGGCGATTTACAGTTGCGCGCCTATTGGAGCGAGACGACTTCACGAAGCGGATGGCGGCGGCGGAGCCGATCTCGATCCTGGAGCTGCTCTACCCCGTGATGCAGGGATACGACTCGGTCGCGATCGCCGCGGACATCGAGCTTGGCGGCAGCGACCAGCGCTTCAACCTGCTCTTCGGCCGCAGCGTCCAGGAGTCGTTCGGACGGCCGCCGCAGGCCGTGATGACGATGCCGATCCTGCCGGGAACCGACGGCAAGCGCCGAATGAGCAAGTCGCTCGGCAACTACGTCGGGGTCACGGATCCAGGGCCTGAGATGTTCGGCAAGCTGATGAGCGTCCCGGACGAGGCGATGGAGCTGTACTGGACCCTGTTGCTCGGCGAGGAGCTCGATCGCAGTCGCCACCCAGGCGAGGCCAAGCGCGACTTGGCGGCCCGGATCGTCGCTCGCTTCCACGGCGAAGGGGCGGGCCGGGAGGCCGAGGCGCGCTTCGACAGCGTCCATGTTCACCACGAGATCCCCGAAGACATCGATGTCGTGGTCATCGAGGGCGCCGAGGCCCACCTCCCGGCGTTGATCTCCGCGCAGTTTGGCCTCTCGAGCAGCGAGGCCCGGCGAATGATCGATC
>Ga0136633_1000250_pt1 | contig 40709 bp, 39 predicted proteins | sample AntDrymeUQ832206_2_FD_105494 | JGI IMG/M metagenome (GOLD analysis project Ga0136633, IMG submission 105494) | Polar desert sand microbial communities from Dry Valleys, Antarctica - metaG UQ83 (22.06) | ecosystem: Environmental > Terrestrial > Soil > Desert | place: Antarctica: Dry Valley... | reverse complement strand
CTTCGCGGTTGTCGACCATGGCGTCGGGATCCCGGTGGTGGAGCGCGACCGCATCTTCGATCGTTTCTACCGGGCCTCGAATGCGCAGAGCATCACCGATACCGGGATGGGACTCGGCCTCTACATCTGCCGACGCATCGTCGAGGAGCACGACGGCCGAATCTGGTTCGAACCGACGCCCGGCGGCGGCAGCACCTTTACGGTGGCGCTGCCGATTGCCTTGCCCGCCGCTCAGCCCGAGATGCCGGCCGCGGCGCCGCGCTGGAGCGCTTCGCCCGGGGTCGAGGCCGCGGCCGATGCCTGAGGTCCGCATCCTGATCGTTGACGACGAGCCCGACATCCGGGCCACCGTCTCGGCCATGCTCGAGATCGAGGGCTATCTCGTGGAAGAGGCGGCCAACGGCGCCGATGCCCTGCATGCCATCGAGCTGCGCGCGCCCGACCTGATTCTGCTCGACATGCGGATGCCCGTCCTCGACGGCTGGGGGTTCTCCCGCGAGCTGCGACGGCGCGGTCACGTCACCCCGATCGTCGTCATGACCGCCGCGCGGGACGCGGCGCGCTGGGCGTCCGAGATTGCGGCGTCGGCATTCGTGGCCAAGCCGTTCGGTTTCGACGATCTCATCACGGCGGTGGAGCGCGTCCGGCCCTCGGGCTGACCGTGGCCGGGTCACGTCGCGGAGGCACCGCCCCGGTCCACCCGCGGCCGCCGTAGCGTTGCGCAGCGCGGCCTCCGCCTCGGCTCGGCAGCGAGGAGGTGAGGCGTGCTTCTGGTCGTCAACGGCTCGTGGCATGACAGCAGTGTCCGCCACCGCGTGACCGGATCCCACCGCGAGACGTCTCGCGGCGATCTCCGACGTTGGCCGAGGGACCGACCGGCCGGATGACGTAGCCGCGACCCTATACTCGCCTCCGCATGCCGCCCATCGCCAGCGTCGACGTTCCCGCCTCGAGCGCCAACCTCGGGAGCGGCTTCGACTGTTTCGCGGTCGCCCTGTCGCTGAAGATGCGAGCCGAGCTATGGCACGGCGAGGAGGCCGGCATCGTGCTCAACGCCCGTGGCGAGGGCGCTCCACGGGACGATCAGCCAGCGACCGAGAACCTGCTGATCCGGGCCTTCCGCGACGGCCTCCGCGCCTCTGCGGCCCCCGGTGCCGGGTCGTGGCGAATCGAGGTCTCGAGCATGATTCCGGCCGCCCGCGGCCTGGGCAGCAGTGCCGCAGCGATCGTGGCCGGTGTCGTGCTCGGCGCGGCCATCGGGCGTCGAGCGGTCGAGGCCGATGAGCTGCTCGACATGGCAGCGGCTCTCGAGGGACACCCCGATAACGTCGCGGCAGCGCTCTATGGCGGGTTCACCGTCGCGGTCGCCGGCGACGAGCGGGTCACCCTGCGACGCTTCCGTGCCCCGGAGGCATGGATCCCGGTGGCGTTCATCTCGCAACGGGAGAGCCGCACGCACGAGATGCGCGCCGCGCTGCCCGTCGCCGTGGAGCACGCGTCCGCGGCACGCCAGGCTGGAAGGAGCGCCCTCCTGGCCACGGCGATCATGACTTCCGACGCCAGCCTCCTGCGTGTCGCAATGACCGATGAGCTCCACCAGCCATACCGCCTGCCGCACCTGTCCGGAAGCCGCGAGCTGATCGACCTCGCGTACGAGCGCGGGGCGGCTGGCGCGTGCCTGTCCGGCGCAGGCCCAACCGTCCTGGCCATCTGCGACTCGCCGACCAACGCCCACGCGGTCGAGAAGGCGTGGACCGCGTCCGGCGTCGGCGGCATCGCCACCCGCCTTCGGTTCGACACGACTGGTGCGCGCCTGGTGGCCGACCAAGATTAGTCAGCGGCGAGGGCGCCGCCATGGCAGCGAGCCACGTTCAACCTGTGTTGGGCCTCGACTACGAAGGGGCCATTCCTTCTGACGCTGAGGCTTGGTACGCGGCCAACGTGGCCAGCTCCGCGTGTGTCGATAATCCGTGTGCGACTGAGATCGGCTCGGTTGTCCGTGCAGGCCGGCGAGCACGGAGCACATACCGTCTCTTGGGATCCCCCTGGATAGGCCGACGTCACGGCGCAGAGCCGGACTCTAGGGCCGCTCGTTACGGCTGGGCCCAGTCGGGTGCGGCTGGCACCGCCGGTCCGATCGTCCTCGTCATCTGCGATTCGCCCACGAACGCACACGTGGTCGAGAAGGCGTGGAACGCGGCCGGGATCCCAGGCATGGCCTTCCGTGTCCGCTTCGACACGACGGTAGCTCGCCTGGTCGCCGACTGATCCAAAGGGACGGCGCTTTCCGCCCGGGTAACGTCCGCCGCTGAGCGGCGCTAACTGAGCCCGGAGGACGGTGAATGGACTCGACAGGCCGACCCGGGCGCGGCCGGCGTCGTTGAGCGGCGCAGATCGAGCCTCAACGGCCCGATTGAGGCGTCGGACACTCCCTCGCGCGCGGATTGCGCCGCTCAGCGGCGAATCGAGGAGCAACTCAAGCCTCGCGGCAATGAGCGCGGCCAGCGCATGGCGACCGCCGCCGGTACCATGCTCAACGCCCCATGAGCCTCGTGACCATCGCGGGCGTAGCGAAGAGCCACGCCGCGCAGCACCTCTTCAGCGACGTCGGCCTGATGATCAGCGCCGGGCGGCGGATCGCGATCGTCGGGCCCAATGGGGCCGGCAAGACGACGCTGCTCGAGCTCATTAGCGGCGACCAGGAGCCCGACGCCGGCAGCATCACGCGCGCGCGTGAGACCGTCATCGGCTACCTGCGCCAGGAGGTGGCGGAGAGCCGTGGCCGGAGCGTGCTGGCCGAGGTGCTCGCGGGCGCCGGCGAGGTCAGCGGCATCGAGCGCCGCATGCGGCACATCGAGTCTGAGCTCGAAGACGCGGCGGACGAAGACGAACTGCATGAGCTCATGGACGAGTACGGCCGGCTCCAGCATCGGTTCGAAGCGCTCGGCGGCTACGGCATGGAGTCCGAGGCGCGCCGCATCCTGTCCGGTCTCGGCTTCGCGGATGACGACATGGAACGCGATATCGGGCAGTTCAGCGGGGGCTGGATGATGCGCGTGGCACTTGCGCGTCTGCTGCTCCAGAATCCTGACGTCCTGCTCCTGGACGAGCCCACCAACCACCTGGATCTCGCATCGGTCGAGTGGCTGCAGGGATTCCTCGCGGTCTATGCCGGCGCAATCGTCCTCGTCAGCCACGATCGCGACTTCATCAACGAGGTCGCCAACCGCGTCGTCGAGCTGCACGACAGCCGGGCCTCCGAGTACATCGGCGACTACGCCGACTTCGTCGAACAGCGCGCCGAGCGCATGGTGCAGCTGGAGGCGGCCGCCAAGAACCAGCAGCGCAAGATCGCGCACACCCAGGCCTTCATCGATCGGTTCCGGTACAAGGCATCCAAGGCGCGCCAGGTGCAGTCGCGCGTCAAGGCCCTCGATAAGCTCGACCGCGTAGCATCGCCGGGCGCTCGGACGAAGTCGGTGAAGTTTCGCTTCCCCGATCCGGAGCGCAGCGGGCGGACGGTCATCACGCTGACCGACATCGGGAAGCGTTACGGCGACAACGTCGTCTACGGCGGCGACCTGAACCTCACGCTCGAGCGCGGGCAGAAGGTGGCCCTCATCGGCCCGAACGGAGCCGGCAAGTCGACCCTGCTCAAGATCCTGGCCGGCGTCCTCGACTTCGAAGACGGCACCCGTGAGCTGGGCAGCAACGTGCGTGTCGCGTATTTCGCGCAGCACCAGATCGAAGCCCTCAACCCGGCCAACACCGTTTTCAACGAGCTCAACGACGCGGCACCGATGCTGTCCACGACCGACATGCGTAAGCTGCTCGGCGCCTTCCTGTTCAGCGGCCAGTCGGTCGAGAAGCAGGTCGGCGTCCTGTCCGGCGGGGAGCAGACGCGGTTGGCTCTGGCCAAGCTGCTCGCCGATCCGGCCAACCTGCTCTGCCTGGACGAGCCGACGAACCACCTCGACATCCAGTCGCGCGATGTGCTCGAGGACGCACTGAACGCCTTCTCCGGCACGATCGTGCTGATCACCCATGACCGATACCTGATCCGCAGCGTGGCCAACACGATCATCGAGGTCAACGACGGGGCGGCGACCCTCTATCCCGGCGACTTCGAGTACTACGCCGCCAAGCGTGGCGTCGACATCGAGACGCGCGGAGCGGTGGAGGGGGCGCGCTCCACGCCGCGCGGCGTGGTGGTGGATGTTCCGAAGCCGCGGGAGCCCGCGAAGGCTGTTGCCGATCGCAAGCGGCGCGAGGCCGAGGAGCGCAACGCGCGTCACCGGCGGACGCGGGAGCTTCGCTCCACGCTGGCTCGCACCGAGGCGGAGGCGACCGACGCGGATCGCGAGCTGACAGACATCACCGAACGACTGGCCAACCCCGCCATCTACGCCGACGCGTCCCTCGTCAGGAAGCTGGTCGAGCGCCACAACGCGATCCGCGATCGGACCGAGACGATCGGGCCGGAGCTGCAGCGCCTTCGGATGGAGCTGGCCGCCGCCGAGGAGCCAGAGCTGGTTCGCAGCGAGTGACGGAGCGGACCCCGGGCGGGTCGGCCGGGCTGCTTGGCGCCGGCTTGATCGTGATCGCGGCCGTCTGCTTCGGCACGCTCGGACCGATCACCCGCTTCGCCGATGATGCCGGGGTCGGATCGCTGGCCATCGTCGCCTGGCGGGCCGGCATCGGTGCCACCGCCATGGTCGTGCTGCTGCTGACGCTGCGTGGCGCCACCGGCCGACGTCCGTTGGCACTGCGCGACCTTCCCGCCGGCGACCGTTGGTTCATCGGCGCAGCCTCGATGGCCAACCTCGTCCTCAACCTCGCAATGTTCATCGCCTTCGTGCGGATCGAGATCGGACTCTCGCTGCTCGTCTTCTACAGCTACCCGGCGTTCGTGGCGATCGCCTCCGTGCTCTGGTTCGGCGAGCGGCTGGATCTGGTCCGCTGGTCGGCGCTCGGGGTGTCGATGCTCGGACTCGTCCTCACCCTGACCGGAACCGGAGGCCTCGGCGACCTCGATGCGCTCGGCATCGGCCTCTCATTCCTGGCGGCACTGACCCAGGCCTTCTACGTCCTGGCCGCGCGCCACGGGTTCGCCCGCATCCCCCCGGTCGAGGCGGCAGCCATGACGATGGGCGGAGCGGCGCTCGGCTACGTCGTGATCGCGCTCGTGACGGCGCAGCTTGTCGACCTGGGCGCTCCGCTCGCCTCGGTCGCGGCGCTGGTGCCCGTGCTGCTGGCCGGGCTCATCGGCGCCGCCATCCCGACCCTCTGTTTCATCACCGGCATTCGGCTGCTCGGCGCGCCGCGGGGGGCGATCCTGGCAACGCTCGAGCCGGTCGTCGGCGTCGCGCTTGCGGCCTGGCTGCTCAATGAGCAGCCAGAGCTCCTCCAGATTGCAGGCGGGACGCTGATCCTGGTGGCCGCGGTGCTGCTCCAGCTCGGCGGCAGGTCCACCGTCGCGGACCACGAGGCCGTCCCGTTGACCCAGGGTCGCGCGGGACGCTAGCTCGCTCCTGCCGGATGCATCGTGATCGAGCCTTCGCGCGCCACCACCCCGAAATCGCGGCGGTCGAGGGTCAGCACCCGCCCCCCGCTGCGTTCCGCGCAGGCGATCACTGCCGCATCGGCGAATCCGAGGGGGAGGCTTTCGTATCGGCGCACAAGGTCGCGAATGCGAGAAAGGTCGCCTTGCCCGCAGTCGAGCGAGTAGGCGCCCGATTCGAGGTCGCCGAGGAACGCGTCCAGGACGTCGCCACCCATGCGCCCGGCGAGCATGAAGGTGATCTCGGCCAGGATGCCTACCGGAACGATGTAGGGTCCGCGGTCGCCGCGCAGAGCATCCGCTGCGGCCTCGTGGTCAGGATCCCGGCGGTTGATGATGGCCAGGAGCCCGGACGTGTCAATCGTGATCACGTTCGGACCATTGCCCGCGCAGCCACTCCTCGCTATCGCGGGCGCTCAGCGTGCCGTCCTCTCCCGCACCGACCGACACGGGCATCGGTCGATCTTCGGACGCGAGGAACCGCTCCACGGCCTCGCGGATGAGATGTGCCTGCGACAGGCCCGATCGACGCGAAGCCGCTTGGAGAGACCGTTGCAGCTCATCCGGAAGGTACAGCGTCGTCTTGTTCACGTGAGAATGATACCACCGCCATATATGGTACGCTCAGGAGCGAGACCCTGGAGCGGCGCCCGGCGACATGAACGACGCGTGGACCGCCTGCGCAGCCGATTCGGCCGAAGCGACGGGCACCTCGGCCCACACGACGCGCAGGCCGCCCTCATCGAACGAGCCCTCGCCGTGGGCCGGCAGGGGGAGCACCTCCGGGGTCATCGCCGCCGGCCCGACCAGGCTGATGCGCGCCACCCGCTCCTTGCGATCGACGGCCAGCATGAGGACGCCGCCATCGTCGCGCGAGGACGGCCGAACGACCGTCCGAGGCGCCTCGTCCTCCAGCGCCCGAACCACGAGCTGCAGCCGGCCGCGGCGGGCGCGACGGACCGCCACCGGGTGGACGACCTCGGCGCCCATCTCGGCCAGCAGCTCCAACTGAAGGGCATCAACGAACGGAAGGAATCGGGCGTTCGGGACGAGGTGCGGATCGGCCTCGAGCACGCCACCGACGTCCTTGAACAGCTCGCAGCGATCGGCACGCAGGGCGACGGCCAGAGCGACCGCCGACAGGTCGGTGCCGCCACGGCCCAGCGTCGTCAGCTCGCCATGCGTGCCGATCCCCTGGAACCCGGCCACCACCGGGACCAGCCCTTCGTTCAGTGCGGCACGCAGCGGGCGCGCCAGCACGCGCCGCACCTCCGCTCCCAGGTGCGCGGCCGCGGTACGGATGCCCGCCTCGGCTCCGGAGAAGGAGCGCGCGGGGATTCCGCGGCCCTGGAGGCCGAGCGCGAAGAGCGCGGCCGAGAGCGCCTCCCCGGTGGCGAGCGCCCGATCAGTCTCCCGTGCGAAACCGGAGTCGGAGGCGTGGCCTGCTTCCCGGAGCGAATCGCCCCGATCCGGCAGGAGGACGCGCGCAGCGCCCAGGATCGTATCGGTCACGCCCTCGAACGCGCTCACCACCACGATCGGGCGCAGGCCGGCCGCCCGCTGGCGGACGACGACGTCAACGGCGGCGACGATGTCCTCGGGGCGGCGCAGGACTGATCCGCCGAACTTGTCGACGACGATTTCGGACAATGAGGGCCGCGTCACGCTCCGGCCTCAGGCGGTGGCCGACGAATCGGCCGGGCTCACCTGGCCACGCGGCAGCGGCCCGCCGGCGCGGACGATCTCGGGCAGCTCGTCCAGGGACCGAACCACGCGAACGTCGCTCGGCACCGGTTCGCCGGCCGGGGTGATCCGGATTCCTTCGTGTCGGTCGAGCCAGATGGCGTCCATCCCGGCGCTCCACGCGCCGCGCACATCGGCCCGATACGAGTCGCCGACCATCAGCGCCTTGCCAGGCTCGACCCCCGCGCGCTCGATGGCCATCTCAAAGAAAGCCGCGTTCGGCTTCGCCACGCCGACGGCTCCCGAGGGCAGGACGAAGTCGAGGTATCGGTCAAGGCCAAGCTCCGCCACGATCGCGCGGAGGTTGGATCCCCAGTCGCTCACGATCCCGATCTGCACCCCGCCCAGGTCGCGCACCGCCGCCAGCATCGGCTCCACGTCAGGATAGAGCTCCCAGACCTCGGTCGAGAATTGGCTGGCCAGGATGCGGTCGAGCACCTCGCGGCGGGCGCCGACCCCGAGACGATCAAGCATGACGCCGTGATATCGCCGCCAGTATTCCTCGATCCGGCCGTCGTCACTCCACGTGTCGTTGTCGGGCCGGTGGTATTCGTCCCAGAACCAGCGATCGGCCTCCTCCCACGCGGCACGCAGCTCGTCCTCGGTGATCTCGTGGCCGTCAGCGGCCAGCACGCCCGAAAGCGCATCGGCCAGGGTCTGGCGCGGCGAAAGGAGCGTGAAGCCGGCGTCGAGGCAGAGCAGTCGGTAGCTCATTGCCCGCAACGGTAGCGCACCATGCGAGACCGATGCGTCCGGCAGGTCCGCTGCTACCCTCGAGGGCGTGACCGCATCATCTGCGCTGCCCGAGATTCGCGAGGCGCTCCTCGGCTGGTACGCCGTCGAACAGCGAGACTTTCCATGGCGTCGCACCCGGGATCCGTACGCCGTCCTGGTCAGCGAGGTGATGCTCCAGCAGACGCAGGCATCGCGGGTTACGGAGCGGTTTCCCCGGTTCATTGCCCGCTTCCCGAGCGCCGAATCACTGGCGTCGGCCTCGATCGCCACCGTCCTCGCGGAGTGGAGCGGGCTGGGGTACAACCGGCGGGCGCTGGCGCTCCAGCGGAGCGTGGCGATCGTCGCGCGCAACGGTTGGCCACGCGACGTCGAGGGCCTGGCACGGCTGCCAGGAGTCGGCCCGTACACCGCGCGCGCCATTGCCTCGCTCGCCTTTCACGTCCCGGTCGGCGTGGTCGACACGAACGTGCGGCGCTGGCTCCTCAGGCGCCTCGGCGGACCCGACGACCCCCAACGCCTCCAGGCCATCTCCGATGCCCTCGCCGCGTCAGGGACGGGACCCGAGATTGCGGCCTGGACGCACGCCACCATGGAGTTCGGTGCCGCGATCTGCCGCTCGCGCGACCCGCGCTGCGACGCGTGCCCGATTGCGCGGGGCTGCCCGTCGCGCGGGGCGGCGGCCACGATCGCGGTGCCCCGGCAGCCGGCCCTGCGGGCCTCCGACCGCGCCTACCGTGGCGCGATCGTGCGTCTGCTCGCGACTGCAGACGGCCACCTGCTCGAGGAACGAATGCTGCGTTCCGGCTTGGCACGCGTCGAGAGACGCATCGGTCCCACGCTCGACGAGCTCGGCTGGACACGGGTCATGAAGGGGCTCGAGCGGGACGGGCTCGTCCATCGCTCCGACGGGATCGTGGAGCTGGGCGCGGCTACAATCGGCGCATGAGCATCAAGCTGGCGGTCGGTGATCCGCTTCCGTCGGTCGGTCTGCGCGCCACCGATGGGTTCCTCCTCAACCTCCGCAGCAATGTGACGAAGCAGCCCGCGTTGATCCTATTCTTCGGGGCTCCCACCCTGAGCGGTGCAGGACGGCGCCGCGGCCTGAAGGCGATCGAGGCGCTGGCGAGCGGGCATGAGCGGTTGCACCAGGCCGGTGTCGCGGTCGTCGCCATCAGCTGCGACTCAGAGCAGCAGCAGGCCGACTTCCTCGCGAAGCATCAGCTCCCCTTCCTGCTGCTCAGCGACGAGCGACGGAGCGCCGTCGAGATGCTCGGCATCGAGACGGTGGCCTATGGCGAGAACGTGAACGTCTCCCAGCCGGTGGCGATTGCGGCTGACCGCGACGGGATCATCCGGGCCGTCATCGATCCTGTCGCGCCCGATGCGCTGGTGGACCGGGCCGTGAGTGCCCTTTCTGAGCCGATCCCGGCCGCCGCCGAGGACGCCCCCACCGGCTCCTGAGGGGCCTCGTGCTCGCCGTCCGCCTCTACGCGCCGCGCGAGGAGCTCCGCGTGGAGGAGATGCCGCTTCCCGAGCCGACCGGCACCGAGGTCCGCATCCGGGTCGCCGGCTGCGGCGTCTGCCACACCGATCTGCACGTCGTCGACGGCACCCAGACGCGCGTCGAGCTGCCGGTAACCCTGGGCCACGAGGTCGCGGGGTGGGTCGACGCGATCGGGCCGGGGGTGGGCGACGCCATGGCGATCGGCAATGCGGTGGTCGTGCACGGCGGATGGGGATGCGGGGCGTGCCGGGAGTGTCGCGCCGGAGCGGAGCAGCGCTGCGCTCGCTCCATCGCGCCCGGCTTCCAGGCCGATGGAGGGTATGCCGAGGCCATGCTCATCCCGCATCCGCGCCATCTCGTTTCCCTTTTTGGCCTTGACCCGGTCCGCGCCGCCCCCCTGGCCGATGCCGGCATCACGCCGTACCGCGCCGTCCGCCGCGCCCAGCGCTGGCTGGTCCCGGGCGCGCGGGTGCTGGTCATCGGCTGCGGAGCGCTCGGCCAGTTCGTGCTCCAGTACCTGCGCCTGGTACCTGCTGCCGGTCGCGAGCTGACCGTTGCGGTGCGGGAGCTGTCGCCGGCGCGCCTGCAACGCGCGAAGGAGCTTGGCGCGGACTCCGGCCTGCTCGACGGTAACCCTGACGCCTCGCTCGCGGCGCTCGGAGGATCGGCGGACGTCGTCCTCGACTTCGTGGGGACCGATGCAACGCTGGTCCACGCCGCGGCGGTCGTCGCCCCCGACGGGCTGGTGGTGCTTGTCGGGGAGGCTGGCGGCTCGCTCTCCTTCGGCTTCGACGGCCTCCCCATCGAGTCGTGGCTGACCACCGTGGCGTGGGGCTCGCATGACGACCTGCGCCAGGTCGTGCGCCTGGCCGAAGATGGTCGGCTGAGCTGGGACATCGAGGCGTTGCCATTGACCGATGCGGTAGCGGCACATGCCCGGCTGCGAGCCGGCGACGTCGGTGGCCGGTTGGTGCTTGTTCCATAGACGCGATCGGCACGCCGAATCGAGCACCCGATCCACGCGTTCCGCTCTCATTGGCGCCCCGGCGCATACCAGCCCGGCGACCTATCCCCCGAAGATGCGGGAGAAGAGGCCTCTTCGATCCTCGGGCCGGACGTAGAACGGGGCCGCCGTGGCGTGGTACATCTCGAGGAGCACCGGGGCGCGCAGGTCGGTGACGGCCAGCAGCCGCCGCGAGCCGAGATGCTCGGAGGCGACGGCGTGGAGCCGATTGCGGACGGCGTCGAAGTCGGCCAGCAGCGCATCGGGGTGCAGCTGCACGCCGGCCGTCCATGCGGTGCCGGCCCGCAGCAGCCAGGCCCGCTCGACCTGCGAGAGGTCCTCGAGCGCGGCGAGCAGCTCGCGACCGAACGGCTCCGGCACCTGCTCCGGCACCTCGAGCGCCGGCAGGTCGCCGAGCGGTCGCCGTGCACGCAGGGCGTCCGGGCGGTTGGGATCGATGCCGGCCGCCAGGAAGGGCAGGACGCCGACCGCGACCTCGAGCTGCGTCGGCGCGCCGGGGTCGACCACGACACGCTCCTGGGCCGCGTCGGCTCGCTCGAACAGGTCGCGCGCCCGCATTCGAATGCTGTCGCTGCCGGGCGGACCGAACTCTACGAGCGCCGACGGCGAGCTGAAAGCGGCGATGAACCGCTCGCCGGCGTCGTCGGTGCCATGGCGAAAAGCGCCTGCATCGAGCTGCTCGGGATCGGGCGTGGCGCCGGATGATGACCGGATCGGAACGATCAGATCGGCGTCGATGAGCGCGTCGAGGCGCGGCGCCATCTCACCGGGCTGCGGTTCGTCGATGCTCATGCCGCCACCCGGGCCAGCTTTCCGAGCGCGTCCTCGATACGCGCCAGCGACCGTTCTCGACCGAGCATCTCGAGCGAGGCGAACAGCGGAGGGGAGACGGTTCTCCCGGTGACCGCGACCCGGATCGGCGAGAAGAAGTCCCCCGCCTTCATGCCGGCGGCGTCGGCCGCCTCCCGGCAGCGCTGCTCCAGCACGTCCGCCGAAAAGTCGGCGTCGTCAAGCTCATCCAGCGCCGCTCGGGCTCCCTCGAGCGCGGCGCGCGCCTCATCAGGCCCTCCCTTCTTGGGGTGAAGCAGCTCCGGGCCGTACCAGGTCGCCACCACCTCGTCTGGCTCCCACACGAAGCCGATGAGGCCCGGCACGTCACCGAGCTTCACCAGCCGCTCCTTGATGAGCGGCACCAGGCGGAGGAGATCGTCGTCGCGAATCGCCTCAGGTACCCACGGTCGCAGTCGCAGCGCGAGCTGCTCATCGGTCATGGCGCGGATGTAGACGCCGTTCAGATGGTCCAGCCGAACCTTATCGAAGATGGCTCCGCCGTGGTGAGTCTTCGCGATCTCGAAGCGCGCGGCCAGCTCATCGAGGCTGAAGATCTCCTCCTCCGTGCCCGGTGACCAGCCCAGAAACGCCATGAAGTTGACGAAGGCCTCGGGCAGATAGCCCTCCTCGCGGTAGGCGGTGATCGCGGTCTGCGACTTGCGCTTGCTCATCTTGGTGCGGTCCGGATTGAGGATGAGCGGGATGTGCCCGAAGCGCGGCTCGCGATAGCCGAGCGCGCGAATGAGGGCGATGTGCTTTGGCGTGTTGGAAAGGTGATCCTCGCCGCGGATGACGTGGGAGATCTCCATCGCCTCGTCGTCGACGACCACGACAAAGTGGTAGAGCGGCATCCCGTCGTTGCGCACGATCACGAAGTCGCCGAGCAGGGCGTTATCGAACTCGACCTCGCCGCGGACGAGATCATCGAAGCGGATGGCTTCGGGCTCGACCCTGAAGCGAATGACCGATGGGAGATCCTGGGCTTCGTTCGCGGCTCGTTCCGCATCGGTCAGGTTCAGGCAGCGCCGGTTGTAGCGCGGAGGCTGCCTGGCGGCCTCCTGCTGCTTTCGCACTGCCTCGAGCTCTTCGGGAGTGCACCAGCAGCGGTACGCCGACCCCGCCTGGAGGAGCCGATTCGCCTCCCGGCCGTACAGCTCAGCGCGCCCGCTCTGGCGGTACGGCGTGTAGGGACCGATGTCCTCGCCGCCGGCGACCTGCGGACCCTCGTCCCAGCTGATCCCCAGCCAGTGCAGGTTGTCGATGATGTCTCGCTCGAAGTCGACTGTGCTGCGGGCCACATCGGTGTCCTCGATGCGCAGAACGTACGTTCCGCCGCCGTGCCGAGCGGTCAGGTAGTTGTAGAGGCTCGTTCGCGCCGTGCCGATGTGCAGCGGCCCGGTCGGGCTCGGCGCCATGCGGACGCGCATCGGGCGGTCGGAGTTGCTCACGCCGCGATGCTACCAGCCGTTCGGACCGCCATGTCTCGACCCTCTCGCGCAGGATTGCCGCTAGGCACCGCGGCCGGGCGTACCTATGATCCATCGGTCAGCAGTACGCCGGAGGCCGAGCAATGACGATCCACGACGACGGTGGCTTCAACCCCGAAGCGCTCTATGACCAGTTCCCCCCTGGTGCGGAGGCCGGGTTCGGCCCGGAGCAGGGATACAACCAATTCGTCCGGCTGAACGACGAAAGTCTCTTCACCGATGAGGCGCGCGCGAACCCGGTCATCAGCGAGTTCCTGGCCGCCCCCTTCAGCGTCACGTACGTCCAGTTCAAGAGCAGCTACCGCGAGTCCGAGTACTTCATCCACAAGCCGCACCTGGCCATGGCTGGCCTGGTAGACGGGATCGTGGGGTCGGTGGACAGTTTCCCGGCCGAGAAGCCGCACATTGGGACGTACGTCATCAACCACGATCGAACGCTGGCATGGCGCGTGACCCGCAGCCTGATCATCGAGGATGGCGCCCAGGCCGGCCAGATCATCCACAAGGAGGACGGCTCCTAGGGCCGCGCGCCGATCGATGCAATGTCCGGCGTGCGGCGTCGAGAATTCTGAGGTCGCACGCTACTGCGCGAACTGTGGCGGGCGGCTCACTGCGACCTGTCCGCACTGCCAGGAGGCCGTGACGCGCGGCGTGCGGTTCTGCACGTCGTGCGGCGGCTCGATTACCGTGCTCCCAGCCGAGCCGGCCGCAATCGAGCCGCGCCTCGACGGCGGATCGCTGTACGAACGCCGGCGCGTCTCGGTCCTGTTCGTGGACCTCGAGAACTTCACGGGGCTCGCCGAGTCACTGGACCCCGAGGAGGTCCGCACCGTCCAGTCGCGCTACTTCGAGGTCGCCCGTGCGGTTGTAGCGCGCTACGGCGGCACGATCGAGAAGTTCATTGGCGACGCGATCATGGCGGTATGGGGCGCGCCAGCCGCCCACGAGGACGACGCTGAACGCGCGGTGCGCGCCGCGCTCGAGATCGTGGACGCGGTCGCGCGCCTCGGCGGCGCGGCATCGGGAAAGGATCTCACCGCCCGGGCCGCGGTGACGACAGGCGAGGCCGCTGTCACGCTCGGCGCCAACGGTCAGGGCATGGTGGCCGGCGACCTCGTCAACATCGCGGCACGACTTCAAGCACGTGCGCCCCTCGGCGGCGTGCTCGTCGACGCATCGACGCGCCAGATGGCAAAGCAGGCCGCCGCATTCGAGTCCGTCGGATCGCTCACGCTCAAAGGCAGAGCGACACGGCTTGCCGCCTTCCGCGTCACCAAGGGCACGCTCGGTCGGCCCGGGCATCGGCGTGGTCCGCACACCGGGCCGTTCGTCGGGCGTGATCGCGAGCTGCGAGAGCTGCGCGAGCTCTTCGGCGGCGTGACCCGCGAGCGCCGCAGCCGCCTCGTCTCGGTGACCGGCATCGCCGGGATCGGCAAGAGCCGTCTGGCGTGGGAATTCCACGAGTACCTCGACGGACTTCCCGAGGACGTCGCGTGGCATGCCGGGCGCGCCCCGGCGTACGGCGAGGACATCACCTTCGCGGCCGTCGCCGAGATGGTGCGGCGCCGGATCCGCGTGACCGATGACGTCCCTCCCGAGCTCGCGCGGCGCCAGTTGGCCACGGCACTCGGCGAGTTCGTGCGCGACGAGGCTGAGCGGCGCTGGATGGAGCCGCGCCTGGGCGTGCTCCTGGGCGGGAGTGCCAACGGACCATTCGAGCGCGACGAGCTGTTCGCCGCGTGGCGGCGATTCTTCGAGCGAGTGTCGGACCTCTCCCCTGCGGTGCTCGTGTTCGAGGATCTGCAATGGGCAGATCCAGGCCTTCTCGACTTCATCGAGCATCTCGCGAGCTGGACGCGCGAGCATCCGATCCTGATCCTTGGCCTTGCGCGACCGGAGCTGCTTGATCGGCGTCGCGCATGGGGCGCAGCCCTCGGCAGCTTTACCGCGCTTCACCTCGAGCGCCTCCCCGACACCGCCATGCGACAGCTGCTGACGGGACACGCGCCGAACATGCCAGACGGTCTCGTGCGACAGATCCTGGAGCGCGCGGGTGGCGTACCACTCTATGCGGTGGAGGTCGTCCGCATTCTTGCCGACCGAGGCGCGGCGAAACACGACGGCGCGCATGAGCGGTCCGGGCATGCCACGCCGAGCGAGGGGATCGAGGTGCCTGACTCCCTGCACGGGCTGATCGCCGCGCGTATCGATGCGCTGCCCGTTCCCGAACGTCGGCTTCTCCTTGCGGCCGCACTTCTTGGCCGGCGCTTCAGACAGGAGGCGTTGATTGCGGTTGCCGCCGCCGACCCGGCGATCACCAGGGAGCGAATCGATGGGCTGGTGAGGCGTGAGCTGCTGGCGGTGGACGAGGAACGGAGCTCGCCCGGGCACGGCGAGCTCGGGTTCGTCCAGGACCTTGTTCGCGAGGTCGCCTACCAGACGCTGGCGCGAAGCGAGCGACGAACCCTCCATCTCGCCGCCGCGCGCTACCTCGAGTCGCGAGGCGACGATGAGCTCGCCGAGTCGTTGGCCCACCATCTCGTTGAGGTTCATCGCCTGGCCCCCGACCATCCCGATGCGCCGCGCATCGCGCGACGGGCGGTCGCAGCCCTGCGCCGCGCGGCGACCGACGCCATTCGGCTCCACGTCCCGGAGCGGGCGTTGGGAAAGCTCGAGCTGGCCCTGCAGCTCAACGAGATCCCCGAACAGCGGGCGACTCTGCTGGAAGAGGCTGCGGCCGCGGCCCGCGCAGCAGCGCGCCTGGAGGTGGCTGAAGAGCATCTCCGCGAGCTGGTTGACCTGCTCGCCGAGGCGGGCATGCCGCGCGAGGAGGCGAGCGCCCGCGCTCAGCTGGCCAGCGTGCTGCTGACGGCGCAGCGCAACGAGCCGGCGCTTCAGGAGCTCGAATCGGCACTCGAGGCCATCGGGGAGACCGGATCGGACGCATCCGGAGTTGAGCTTGCCTCGCAGGTGGCAAGGGCGCGGATGCTGGTCGGTGACAATCGGGCCGGCCTCGAGTGGGCCGAGCGGGCGCTGACCGCCGCCCAGCGGCTGGGCATTCCAGCCGTCGCGGCCGACATCCTCGTCACGCGCGGGACAGCTCGCTTCCGACTCGGAGAGGAGGCCGAAGGCCTATCGGATCTGCGGGCCGCGATCCGGGCAGCCGAGACCTGCGACGCGCTCGGGGTCGAGCTGCGCGCTCGCAATAACCTGGCGTGGCTGTCCGTCGCTGACGATCCCCGCATCACCTTTGAGACGGCACGACAGGGTTACGAGCTGGCGGCCGCGATGGGCATCGGCGACCTCGCACTCCAGCTGGCGGACGTAGCATGCGCGGCGGCGATCGATACGGGTGAATGGACCTGGGCCATCGAGACAGCTGAATCACTGGAGGCGGGACACCTCTCCGACGAGTTCCGGATCGATCTGGGCGCGACCGTCGCGATCATTCACGCACTCAAGGGCGACGCGACTCCGATGGCCACGATTGACGCGATACATCCGCTGCCAGCCACCACCGATCGCCAGATCCTGGCCGGCATCCAGCACGCACGCGCATGGGCATCGTTCGTCGAAGGGGATTTCGCTGAGGCACGCGCATTCTGCATCCAGGCCGCCGAGGGTTCATTGGGAGCGGAGCGGGCTCACCAGTGGACGTTGGCGACGAGGGCGAGCCTGTGGATGCGAGATGCTGAATCTGCCAGGGCAGGGATTCGTGAGCTGGATGGCCTCGGTCTCTCCGGAAGGGCCGTGCGGGCGGCTTCGCACACGCTGGCGGCTGGAGTCGCAGCGCTTGACGGTCGGGAGGAAGCGCCCTCCCTGTACCGGAGCGCCCGCGAGACATGGCAGGAGCTCGATCTTCCGTTCCACGTTGCGCTCGCCCTCCTCGACGCGCATCGGCTGCTTGATGACGGGAACCAGGAGCTCGCCGAGGCACTCGCCATTCTGAGTGCGATGGGTGCCAACGGCCTGCTCGCGGCCGCGGGTGTGGCCTCCGTCGTCAGTCTTGGATCAGCTCCTCCACGACGGGCGCGATCACGTCCACCCAGCGGCGGTACTGCACGCCGGAGGGGTGGAGGCCGTCGTCCGCCACGAACGACGGGTCGTCCCGCGCCACCTGGCTGATCTCGAAGATGTCCGGCACGAATCGCATCTCGCGGGCCTCGCATGCCTCGCGCATGATCGCGTTGACGCGAACGATGGCGTCGCTCTGCTGAATCGGATCGCCGAACCCCGCGCCGCTTGGCGTCACGGTGTAGTCCGGCGTCGCAACGCACAGGATCCGCGCCGGAGGCAGCCGGCTCAGAAGCTCCTCCAGGATGACCGCCACGTTGCCGGCGTACTGCGAGTCGGCGACCCCCTGCACGACATCATTGACTCCGATGAGGACGGTCACGAACTCGGGTCGAAGCGCGTCGAGCTGTGGCAGCTCGACGTTGATCAGGTCGAGCGAGGTGTAGCCGTTGACGGCTGGATTGCCGACCAGCTCGAGTCCCGAAACGCGGTCCACCAGCTGGTTCGGCCACCGCTCTGCCTCCGACACCGACGTCCCGATCGTGTACGAGTCACCCAACGCGACGTAGCGCACCGTCGAATCCTCCCCGTGATTGTCCGTGCCGCCCGGCGCGCGTGCGTCGCTGGTCGCGCAGCCCGTCTGTACGGCTGCAAGGACGAGGAGTCCGGCGATCGTGACGCGCAGTCGCATGACGGCCGCTACCCTACGCAAGCATGCAGCGTGCCGCACGTCTGGACCCCCGCTCCAACGGTGGCTGCGTGCGCTCGTCCGGCCGCATCTCGCCCTCGGCCGGTAGATGTTCCTGACCGGCACCCTCCTGAACGTCGCCACGGTTCTCATCGGCACACTCATTGGCCTGGCGATCGGCTCCCGCATGCCGCACCGCATGCAGTCGAGCCTGACGACGGGCCTCGGATTGTTCACGGTGCTCATCGGCTTGAGCATGGGCCTTCGTATCTTCACCGATTCCGCCGCGCAGCCCGGCGACGACCTGGCGGTGCTCGGGGCGGTGCTGCTCGGCGTGGCGATCGGCGAGCTCCTCCGGCTGCACGACGGCCTCGAATGGCTCGGCGGCTGGTTCCAGCGCCGACTGACGAGCGGCGATCGTCCGAGCCGGATTGCCGAGGGGTTCGTGACGGCCAGCCTCGTCTTCTGCCTCGGGCCGCTCACGATCCTGGGCTCGCTCGCGAATGGTCTGACCGGTGACATCCAGCTGCTCGCGATCAAGTCGCTCCTCGACGGCGTCGCCAGCATGGCTTTCGCCGCGGCGCTCGGGTTCGGCGTCGCCCTCTCGGCCCTCACCGTGCTGATCGTCCAGGGGAGCATCGCGGCCGCCGCCTTTCTGCTCCGCGATGTGATGGACGAGGCGACCATCCTGGCCATTACCGCGGCCGGCGGCATCATCCTGCTCGGAGTGGCGCTGAGGCTGCTGGAGCTCAAGGCGGTGCGCGTGGCGAGCTTCCTTCCCGCGCTGATTCTCGCTCCCATCTTCACCCGGCTGGCGGGCCTGGTGCGAGACGTTCTCGGGGCGTAGGCCCGCCGACGGACTCCGCGCCAGCGCCACGCTCACGGCTGCCCGGTTGGCGGCCGGCTGGCGGCCGGCTGGCGGCCGGATGGCGGCCGGATGGCGGCCGGATGGCGGCCGGATGGCGGCCGGATACCAGCCTATCAGTCACCGTGCGCATGACTGGCCGGGACGTGCTGTCCCCTCAACTCAACCGGAACGCGGCGCGAACGTCGCCGGCGCGCTCGCCGCGCGGGTCCACGATCGCCGGCGACGCGTATTCGGCCAGCCAGCCCGGCAGCGGGTCGCTCGCCAGCCCGATCTGTCGCAGGATCTCGACGCTGATGGCATCGCCGCCCCGACGGGCGAAGTTGCCGTCCTCGATCACCGCTGCGATCCCCATCGGGCCCGCACCATGCGGCGCGTGCGACGGCAGGGCACCGGGCGGCAGTCCCATGGCCATGACGCCTTCCGCCCCACCCTTGCTGACGATCCGCTTCGGATAGGCACGCATGAGCGCCGTGTCGATCCGGCGCCGCTCGCCGGCGACGAGCTCGGGATGCGCCATCATCGCGTCGCGGATACGAATCAACGCGGACCTCAGATGCGGATCGGCGACGGCCGAGGGATCGGCAAGGCGCGCGAACGCGAGCGCCAGGCTCCGCAACGGCATCCCGAAGCAGACGACGCCGCATCCGTCGGTGCCGGTTGCGATGTCCTCGATCGGCACGTCGGAGAGCGCCGAGATCGTCTCGAGCGCCAGGCGCTGGACCGGATGGCCGGGGTGCCAGTAGGTATCGACCGGCCAGCCCGATGCCTTGGCGAAGAGCACCATGCCGGCGTGCTTGCCCGAACAGTTCCCACGCAGGACGGTCGGCTGCTCGCCGTCACGAGTCAGCCGCTGCGCCGTCTCGGCGTCGAATGGCGCATGCACCTGGTTCTGGAGAGCACTGCTCGTCAGTCCGGCGCGACGAAGGATCTCCTGGACGAGACGGACATGTCGGTCCTCGCCGCTGTGACTGGCGGCCATGATCGCCAGCGCCTCGGTGCCGAGCTGGTACTCATCGAAGCGGCCAGAGGCAACGAACGGGGCAAGCTGGAAGGGTTTGGCGCTCGACCGCAGGTAGATGAACTGGTCGGGATCACCGGCCGACGCGACCAGCGAACCGTCGGGCGCCACGCCGGCGATCGAGCCGCGGTGAACGGACTCGACCCGGTCGCCGCGCGTGACCTCCACCAGCACGGGGGGTGCAGCCGCGCGACGACTCGTGCGTCCGCGCGCCGCTGTCATCCGTGCGTCCCACGCCCGCTAGGCGACAGGATTCGCATGAGCCTGGCACCGCGCCGGCTGCATCGAGCGCGAAGCGACGCGCGGCCACCCCGTTCGGTGGGTCGCAGCCTGCCTATCGTGCGCTCGATGCAAGATTGCCGACGATTCGGCACGTTCGACGTGACGGTCCGAGCTACTGCCCGCCGCCGCCCTGTCCGGCCGGCTGTCCCTCGCGCTGCTCGGCCCCCGCCTTGTCGCCCTCGCGGTCGCCCTTGCTGAAGATGCTTCCGCCACCGCCCTGGGCATTGCCGGCCTGTCGTTGCGCGGGCTGAGGCCCGCTCTGCCCGGGCTGACCGGGAGGCGGCGCCGGACGGGCGCCCGGTTCACGGGTCATCGTCACGCCGCCCTCCCAATGGGCGCCCTCCTTGACGACGAGGACCTGTGTCTTGATGTTGCCCTTCACGCGACCGGTCGATCCGATCTCGAAGCGGCCGCCACAATCGACGTCACCTTCGTAGTCGCCATTGACGACCACGTTGTGCGCCTTGATCGCGCTGCGGACGCGGGCCTGTGGGCTGATGATCAGCGTTCCCTGGCATTCGATCTCCCCCTGCGCCTCGCCCTCGATTCGCAGGTCGCGGTCGCTGACGTACTTCCCGTTGAAGCGGGCGTGGGGATCGATAACGCTTTCGTTTCCGCGCTCATCGCGGCGGGGGAACTCGCTGGGTGACTGTGCCACGTCAACCTCACTCGTCAGACTATCCGGATACAGGTTCCCGACCACGTCCTCGCGCGATAGGCTGTCCGGCTTGGTTTCACGCTTTGATCCGAAGACCATGCTCTCCTAACCTCCTCAGGTGGCGGATCCGAGCGACGGGCGGGCACACGGTCCGTGCGCGAATTGTGTCGTGCTCCGGACCGATAGCCTAGCAGCATGGCGCCAGCGAGGTAATCCGGCCTGATGAACTGCAGGACTCGTACCAAATCCGGCCGCCTCAACCGCGGGCGGCGCGGCTGCGCGAGGCGAGCGCGATCACGCCGGCTGCAACGGGGATCACCATGAGACCTACGCGCAGACCAGCCAGCTCGCCGAGCACGCCGACGAGCGATGGACCGATGAGGAACCCGGCGTACCCGAGCGACAGCACGTGGGATGCAGCGCGCCCGGCGTACGCTCCGGCGCGTCGACCGGCCAGGCTGACCACGATCGGCACGACGAACGAGGCGCCCAGAGCGGCGACGGCCATCCCCGCGATCGCGATCGCAGGTGCGGGCACGACGAGCGCAACCGCCATGCCGACCAGGGTCATCGAGCCTGAGGCCAGGAGCGTCAAGGGCGCGCCGAGAGAGCCCGCAACGCCCGCACCGATGAGCCGGCCGATGAGCATCGCGGCATGGAAGGCGCCGGGGCCGAGCGCACCCACGAACGCGGCCGCGCCGAGCTCATGGCGGAGATAGATCGCCGACCACGTCTCCATCGATCCTTCGGCCAGGAGAGCGAGCCCTGCGAGCCCTGCGAGCGGCAGCATGGCCAGCGCGATGTCACGCGGCACGGAGCCCGCCGAGCCGGAGGCGCGCCATGTTGCCGTTAGCGAGATGGCCGCGACCGCCACAAGCGACGCCGTCAGGATCGGATAGACGAGCTGGAACGACGCGCCGCCACCGATGAGAGCGCCGCCACCGATCGCCCCGACCACGCCGCCGCCACTGAACGCCGCGTGGAGGAGCGTCAGGCGCGCCGGCCGGCTCCAGCGCTCGTCGCCAAGCGCGGCGCCGTTGATCGCGACGTCGAACGCGCCACTGGCGGCCGCGAAGACGATGACGCCCAGGACGAGCACGGGGAGCGACGCGAGCGTGCCGACCACCGCCAACCCGCCCGCCATGCCGATCGCCGTGATGGCGATCCCCCGACCGGCCCCCACGCGATCAATGAGCCGCCCGGTACCCAGCATGACGGGCAGCGACACCGCGAAGCCGGCGGTCAGCATCAGCCCAAGCGGTCCGGTCGTCAGGCCGAACCGCGCTGCGAGGTCGGGGAGCACCGCCTGCCAAGCGCCCCATGCGAGCCCGAACACGCCGAACGCGATCGGCAGCGGAGGCAGCGGCGGTCGCATCGGTGCATTGTGGACGCGCGCGCAGCACTAGAATCGGCGCCGATGTCCCTTCATCGCAGCAGTCATCCCCTGGTGGCGCACAAGCTCGCCATCCTGCGCGACAAGACGACGGAGCCGAAGAAGTTCCGTGAGCTCGTCCGCGAGCTGACCTGGCTGCTCGGCTACGAAGCGATGGCCGACCTTGCCACACGACCCGAGCAGATCGAGACGCCGCTCGAGCCGATGACCGCCGCGCGCCTCGAGCCCAGGGTCGGCCTCATCCCGATCCTGCGCGCCGGGCTCGGCATGGTCGACGCGATGCTCGAGCTGCTCCCCACGGCCGAGGTGTGGCACATCGGCCTCTACCGCGACGAGCGGACGCTCAAGCCGGTCGAGTACTACAACAAGCTGCCTGACGCGGCGACCGTGCAGGTCTGCTTGATCCTCGATCCCATGCTGGCCACCGGCGGCTCGTCCGCGGCAACCGTCGATATCCTGGAGCAGTGGGGCGCCGCCCGGATCAAGCAGGTCAGCCTGATCGCCGCTCCCGAGGGCGTCGCCACGCTCTCCGCCGCCCACCCGGACGTCGAGATCCACGTCGCCGCGCTCGACTCGCACCTCAACGAGCGCGGCTACATCGTGCCCGGCCTCGGCGACGCGGGCGACCGGCAGTTCGGGACGTTCGCCGGACCGGCATCCGAGCCCGGCCACGGGCCCTCTGACGAGACGGCCGAGGTCGTGCGCCGTCTCCAGCGCGAGACCGGCGAGGGCTAGGCCGTCTGGCACGGTCCCCGATGGTACGGGCATGCGGACTCGTGATCGGCGCAACGAAACGTCCCGAAGGAACCGCCGTCAGACCGTTGATGCAATCGCTGGTGCCGTTGGCTGCCCCTTCGGGACAATCACAGAGTACCGAGGGGCGGACGGGCCGCGCAATCCCCCTTCTCCACGAGCTTTGGCCTTGGTCGCAAGGTTATCCACACCTTGTCCCCATCGGTGGACATTGACGATGCTTGACGCCGCCTTGATGGTTCGGGCGTAGGATCCAGGCCGTGAGCACCGATGCGCAGCGCGTCATCTTCGTCTGCACCCATAACAGCGCCCGCAGCCAGATGGCGGAGGGCATGCTCCACGCCTGGGGTGGCGAGCGGTTCGAAGCATTCAGCGCCGGAACCGAGGCAACCCTCGTACGGCCCGAGGCGATCTCCGTCATGGACGAGATCGGGATCGACATCTCCGGCCACACGAGCAAGACGCTCGAGCCCTTCCTCGGCGAGGCATTCAGCTGGCTGATCACCGTCTGCGACCAGGCCAAGGAGGCCTGCCCCACCATCCCCGGCGTCGCCCAGCAGGCCCACTGGAGCATCGATGATCCCTCCGCGGTGGACGGAGATGATGCTGCGCGCCTGCGCGCGTTCCGTGTGGCGCGCGACACGCTGCGTGATCGAGTCCACATGTTCCTGCTCGCGGCAGGCCGGGACGACCTGCCGCGGCCGGCGACCCAGCACATTGGCGGCGAGCGCGGCTGATAGGCTGCGCGGCATGAGCCGCTCGGTTACCGTCTGCCCGCACTGCGTCGGACCCGACGAGCAGCCGCTCGTGTGTGATCAATGCGGCTGGCGCTGGTACGCCAACCCGAAGCCTGCCGCCGCGGTCCTCCTCGAGCGTGAACCCGACAGTCCCGACCCGTCGATCCTGCTCCTGCGCCGCGCAGTCAAGCCGGGCTTTGGCGCCTGGGATCTGCCGGCGGGCTACCTCGACCCCGGGGAGTCGTTCGAGGACGCTGCGCGCCGTGAGACGCGCGAGGAGGCGGGCATCGAGGTCGAGCTGATCGCCCTGGCCGGGGTCTACCACTCGCCGGCCGCCAATGCGGTGACCGCGGTCTACCGGGCGCGCGCGGCCGACGAGCGACCGTCCGTGCAGATCGATGCCGAGTCGAGCGATCACGCGTGGGTGCCGCGCTCGGCAACCGGCCAGTGGCTTCCACGCATCGCCTTCCCGTCGATGGCATCAGCCATCGCCGACTGGGCGGCCGGCAGGCTCGGCGGCCCTCGGCGGGACGGTCCCTGAGCCTGCGCTACACTCAGGCCGACCTACGATCGACACAGGAGACCGATGCCCGACTCCCCCGTCACGGTGGCCGTCACCGGTGCCGCCGGCCAGATCGGCTACGCGCTCCTCTTTCGGATCGCCTCCGGTCAGGCCCTCGGACCGAACACGAAGGTGAGGCTCCAGCTGCTCGAGCTCGAGGCCGCGCTGCCGGCGCTCGAGGGCGTCCGCATGGAGCTCGACGATTGCGCCTTCCCCCTCCTCGACAGTGTCCTCTGCACCTCCGACACCGATGAGGCCTTCCGCCACGCCAACTGGGCGCTGCTCGTGGGCGCGGTGCCGCGCCGGGAGGGGATGGAGCGCAAGGACCTGCTGGGCATCAATGGCGGCATCTTCACCGGACAGGGCGAGTCGATCGCCCGCGAGGCCGCAGATGACTGCCGCGTGCTGGTGGTCGGGAACCCGTGCAACACGAACGCGCTCATCGGCTCCACGGCGGCGGCGCGCCTTGACATGCCGCGCGCGCGCTGGTTCGCGATGACCATGCTCGACGAGAAGCGCGGCCGGTCGCAAATCGCCGCGAAGGCGAGCGTTCCGGTCAGCGAGGTCCGGGATCTGGCGATCTGGGGCAATCACTCATCCACCCAGTTCCCCGACGCCTGGCATGCGACGGTCGGTGGGAGTCCCGCGCCCGAGGTGATCGGTGACGAAGAGTGGCTGCGCGGCGAGTTCATCGCCAACGTTCAGCAGCGGGGCGCCGCGATCATCGAGGCGCGGGGCCAGTCGAGCGCCGCGAGCGCTGCGAATGCGGTGATCGACACCGTCCGCAACGTCGCGCAGCCGACCGGCGAGATCTTCAGCGCTGCCGTCCCGGCACCGGCGCAGGGCGGCTACGACGTTCCGGAAGGGCTCGTTTTCGGCTACCCGCTCCGCGCCGCCGAGCGCGGCTCGGTCGGGATCGTCGAGGGCATCGTGCACGGCGAGTTCGCCCGCTCAAAGCTGGCGGTCACGACGGCCGAGCTGCTCGAGGAGCGGGGCGCCGTGAAGGAGCTGCTGGCGTGAGCACCGACACGTCCACACGCACCGCCGCCTCGTTGCGCATCGGCGACCGCGATCTGGCGCTCCCGATCGTGCACGGCACCGAGGGCGACAGCGCGATCGACATCACTGCCCTGCGCGGAGAGACCGGGCTCATCACGCTCGATCCGGGATACGGCAACACCGGCGCCTGCTCCAGCGAGATCACCTATCTCGACGGCGAGAACGGCGTCCTGCGCTACCGCGGCTACCCGATCGAGCAGCTCGCCGAGCAGTCGACCTTCCTCGAGGTCGCCTACCTCCTGATCTGGGGCGAGCTGCCGACCCGCGAGCAGCTCGACAGGTTCATGGCGGAAGTCACGCATCACACCCTCATCCGCGAGGAGATGCGTCATTTCTTCGACTCATTCCCCGCCGATGCGCACCCGATGGCGGTCCTCGCCTCTGGCACTGTGGGGATGAGCACGTTCTACCCCGACAGCCAGAACATCTTCGATCCGGGTGCGGTCGAGGTCACCGTCAACCGCCTCATCGCCAAGCTCCCGACCCTCGCCGCCTGGTCGTTCAAGAAGGCGATCGGCCAGCCATACGTCTATCCGCGCAACGACCTCGGGTACTCGGCGAACCTCCTGCACATGATGTTCGCCGTGCCGTCCGAGGCCTACGAGGTCGACCCGCACGTGGCCGAGGCGCTCGACCTGCTCCTCATCCTGCACGCCGACCACGAGCAGAACGCATCGACCTCCACCGTGCGACTGGTCGGCAGCACGCACGGCAACCTGTACGCATCGATCAGCGCCGGCATCTCCGCCCTGTGGGGCCCGCTGCACGGGGGTGCGAACGAGGCGGTCATCAACACCCTGGAGCAGATCGTGGCGGATGGCGGCAACGTCCAGAAGTGGGTCGACAAGGCGAAAGACCCGAACGACAGCTTCCGGCTCGCCGGTTTCGGGCACCGGGTCTACAAGAATTTCGACCCGCGCGCGAAGATCATCGGGCGCGCCGCGGAGCGTGTCCTCACCGCCACCGGCGCCGACGACCAGCTCTTCGAGGTTGCTCAGCAGCTCGCGGAGGTCGCGATGCGCGACGAGTACTTCGTCAGCCGCAAGCTCTACCCGAACGTCGACTTCTATTCGGGGCTGATCTACCGAGCCATCGGCTTTCCGAAGAACATGTTCACGAACTGCTTCGCGATCGGTCGCCTTCCCGGCTGGATCGCCCAGTGGCGCGAGATGCTGACCTCAAAGGAGTCGCGGCTCGGCCGCCCGCGGCAGGTGTACATCGGGCCCGCGGAGCGCGAATACGTCGCGATCGAGCGACGATAGATGGGAGTCGCACACGCGATCGAGGCCGATGCCGCGCTGAGCCCCGATGAGGTGAACGCGGCCTACTCATGGGTCGAATGGCCGCAGCGCGAGAGCTGGCGGCTCGAGGCCGTCGCGCGCACCTGCACCTGGTTCGCAGCGCGCACGAGCGACGGCGAGCTGCTCGGCGTGGCACGCCTCCACGACGACGGCGGCCTTCACGCCAGCCTGTGGGATGTCATCGTCCACCCCGATCACCGCGGAAACGGCATCGGCGTGGCGCTGGTGCGGGCAGCACTCGCGCGGTGCGAGGACCGGCGTCTCGTCGCGCTGGTCAGCACCCCGGCCGCGGTCGGCTTCTTCGATTCGCTCGGCTTCGTGACCGAGGCGCATGGGCACGCGGCCATGTACCTGCGGCCGCACGCCGGCGACCATCACTGACCGATGCGGCTCACCGTGCTCGGCCGGTCACCGGCGCGCCCGAATCCGGGCGAAGCCTGCGCGGGCTACCTCGTCGAGGGGGGTGGCACCCGACTTCTCGTCGACATTGGACCCGGCATCGTCGCGCAGCTTCTCAGACGCCACCACCCCGACGAGCTCGACGCCGTCATCGTCAGCCACATGCATACCGATCACATGCTCGACCTCGTCACGCTCCGCTACCTGTACCCGTGGCGCCGGCTGGCCGCCGAGGAGCGGCTGCGCGTCGTGCTTCCGCCGGGGTCTGCGGACCAGCTGCTCGACCTGGCGCGCGGCGCCGGCGGTGCGAAGCACTTCGAGGACGCATTTCGGCTCACAGAGCACGACGGCACGACGGCGTTCGGCTTCGGCTCGATGACCCTGACGCCGCGCGAGACGCAGCACTACATCCCGTGCTGGGGGTTCCGCGCCGAAGCCGACGGCGGGCGGCTGGCCTATACCGCGGATACGGCCCCCTGCGACGGTCTCACCGACCTCGCCGATGACGTCGACCTGCTACTCAGCGAGGCAACGCTCCGTTCCCTCGACGAGGACGCGCAACCGCCCGAACCGCGCGGCCACCTCACGCCGGCAGAGGCCGGTTCGGCCGCCCGGGACGGCGGCGCCCGACGCCTCGTGCTGACCCACCTCCCCGTCAATGGGGACGGCGCCGCGTGGGCTCGCACCGACGCGGCAGCCGCGTTCGGCTCCGATGTCGATATCGCTGAGCCTGGTCGAACATACGAGGTCTGACTGCGCTTCAGCAACGGCATGAGCGCCCTCGGCGGGGACCGGCGCGATCAACGAGGCACGGAGCCATCGCTCACCCGGGCACGCGCAATCCATCGGTCCGCCGACCAGGTTGCGAGCGCCCAGACCACCGACAGCCCGAGAGCCATCAGCGCCATGAGACCGGCCGCCGCGAGCCCGCCGGGCCACGGAAGAGCGCCAGCCATGACCAGCGTCGCCAGCATCAAGACGGCAAGCATGATCGCCACCATCGTCAGGGCGATTTTGACGGCGGTTCCCAGGAACCAGCCGAACGAGTGTCCCTGCGCGCGCCCCGCCAGCCACAGCACGCATGGACCGGCCGCGCCGGCCAACGAGGTGTAGAGCCCGAAGCCGCTGAAGAGCGCGCCGATGCCGATTCGCTCCCCGGTCACGGTCCAAACGAAGAGCCACACCCCCAGCAATGTTGAAAGGGCACCGATCCCGACCAGCCAGACCAGGAGCAGCGTGGCTGTGCCACCGGAGAGCCGTTCGATCAGCTCGCCGCTCTGCGTCTCGACGACTTCGGTCGGCCCGTCGTGACGATTCGGTTCGTCGCTCACGTTGCCGAAGCGGTGAAGGCCGCCTCCAGGTCGGCGCGCAGATCATCGGCCGCCTCTATGCCGACGCTCAGGCGGACGAGGGAGGCGGGCACCGCCAGCGAAGAGTCGGCCACCGACGCGTGGGTCATTGGCGCCGGAAGCTCGATGAGCGACTCTACCGCGCCCAGCGACTCGGCCAGCGTAAAGAGGCGCGTTGCGCCCGCCAGGCGACGTGCGCGCTCTTCGTCGCGCAGCTCGAAGCTGAGCATGGCGCCCGGAACGCGCATCTGGCGCTCCACCAGCTGAGCCGCGGGGTGGTCGGGCAGCCCGGGATAGTGCACGCGCTCGACCTCCGGGCGTTCGGAGAGCCAGAGCGCCAGCACCAGCGCATTGGCCGATGCTCGCTCCATGCGCACGGCCAGCGTGCGGATGCCGCGCATCACGAGGAAGCAGTCGAACGGGCTCGGCACCGCGCCGGCGGCGTTCTGGTGGAAGCGGAGCCTCTCCTCCAGCTCGTCGGAGCGGGTGGCGATCAGGCCGCCGATCACGTCCGAGTGCCCGCCGAGGTACTTGGTGGCGGAATGCAGCACCAGGTCGGCACCGAGGTCGAGCGGCCGCTGGATGTACGGCGTAGCAAAGGTATTGTCGACGACGGTTGTTGCGTCGGCCACGGCCGCCAGCCGCGCGACAGCACTGATGTCGATCACCTTGAGCAACGGATTTGAGGGCGTCTCGATCCAGACCATCTTCGGCGGGTGTTCTGACCCGAAGGCGGCGGCCACAGCGTCGAGATCCCGCAGGTCGAGCGTATCGGTCTCGATCCCGTATCGGCGCCAGACCTTGTCGGCCAGGCGCCAGGTGCCGCCGTACACGTCGTCGCTCATCAGGAAGCGATCGCCCGGATCGAGCAGGTAGAGCACGTTTTGCGTGGCCGCCAGGCCGGAGGCGTATGCCAGGCCGTGAGGTGCTCCCTCGAGAGAGGCGATCGCCTGCTCGAGCGCCAGCCGCGTCGGATTGCCGCTGCGCCCGTACTCGAAGCCGTTGCGCAGGCCGCCGACGCCATCCTGCTTGAAGGTCGTGCTCATCTGGATGGCAGGCACCACCGCCCCCGTGTGCAGGTCGGGCTCAGCACCGGCGTGCACGGCCAGCGTCTCGATTCGGTCAGTCATGTGGCGGCCATTCTGGCAGGTGGGTGCCGAGGGCCGCGGAGCTTCGGACCCCGTGCGCCGTGTTCGGACGCCAGTCACGCATCGCGTCACGCATCAGCCATACCGCGATCAGCAGGATAAGGAACCCGTTCACCGGGTGGAGCGCTGCGATGGCCGGGACCGAATCGCGCTGGAGGCCTGAACGAACAGACCGATCCCGACGATTGCCGCTCTCGAGGCCGAGCTTGCGGCGCTGCTTGGAAGCGATCGGCTAGCCGCTCTTCATGAGATGCTCGGGCAGATAGGACCCGCCGCCACCAAGGATTGAATGGCCACCCTCGTGGCTGCAGCCGGACTTCCTCTCATTCGCCAATCCTGTTGGCGCTATCCGCATGGCGAGGTCAGCGTTCTCTCATTCGCCAATCGGGTTGGCATTACGAGGGAACGCTGGCCGTCATCGAGCGTGGACCAACTGCCGGTCCGCGCCACAACATGGTTTCCGCCAACTGGGTTGTCGTATGAAGGGAAGTGGCGCACGACGCACCTCCGGCCATCTATCGCGTGCGCGGGAAGCCGAGATCCACCGAGGACGTCCCCGGGTCAGGCCAGCGGGCGGTGACGACCTTGCCGCGCGTGTAGAACTGGATCCCCTCGGGCCCGTACATGTGGATGTCGCCGAACAGCGACGACTTCCAGCCGCCGAAGCTGTAATAGGCGACCGGGACCGGGATCGGCACGTTCAGGCCGACCATACCGACGTTGACGTCGAACTGGTACTGCCGCGCCGCGCCGCCGTCGCGCGTGAAGATGGCCGTGCCATTGCCGTACTCGTTGTCGTTGACGATCTTGAGCGCCTCGGGATAGTCGTGTGTGCGCACGATCTCGAGCACCGGCCCGAAGATCTCGTTGCGGTAACACTCCATCTCCGGCGTCACGTTGTCGAGCAGCGAGACTCCCAGCCAGAAGCCCTTGCCCTCCTTGTAGAGGACGTGCTCCCGGCCGTCGACCCGCAACGTGGCACCCTGGGCCGGGCCGCTGTCGAGGTAGGTCGCGACCTTGTCGCGATGCTCCCTGGTGATGAGCGGGCCCATCTCCGAGCCCTCCTCGTTGCCGGGACCGATCCTGATCTTCGGCAGCCGCTGCTCGATGGCCTCCACCAGCGGATCGGCGACGTCGCCAACCGCCACCACCACCGAAATCGCCATGCAGCGCTCCCCGGCGGAGCCGTAGGCGGCGGAGACGGCGGCATCGGCGGCCATGTCGATATCGGCGTCGGGCAGGACGACCATGTGGTTCTTGGCACCGCCCAGCGCCTGCACCCGCTTGCCGTTCTGCGTCCCGGTCTCGTAGACGTGGCGCGCGATGGGCGTCGAGCCCACGAAGCTGACGGCCGCGATGTCGGGATGCTCGAGGATGCGGTCGACCGCCACCTTGTCGCCGTGGACGACGTTGAAGACGCCGTCTGGCAGCCCTGCCTCCTTCCACAGCTCGCCCATGTAGACCGATGCGGACGGGTCCTTTTCGGATGGCTTCAGGATGAAGGTGTTTCCGCAGGCGATGGCGTTGGCGAACATCCACATCGGCACCATGGCCGGAAAGTTGAAGGGCGTGATGCCGGCGACCACGCCCAGCGGCTGGCGGATCTGGTACACGTCGATCCCTGTGCTCACCTGCTCGCTGAAACCGCCCTTGAGAAGATGCGGGATCCCGGTCGCGAACTCGATGTTCTCGAGGCCGCGAGCAACCTCCCCCAGGGCATCCGAACGGACCTTGCCGTGCTCGCGGGTCAGGTGCGCCGCGATCTCCTCGCGATGCTGCTCGACCAGGTTGCGGATGCGGAACATGATCTCGGTCCGCTTGCTGATGCTGGTGGCGCGCCACGCCGGGAAGGCGGTGTGTGCGGCGGCCACCGCCGCATCGACCTCCTCGACCGAGGCGAAGTCGACCTGTCGAGCCACCTCGCCGGTGGCCGGGTTATAGACCGGCCCGTTCCTGCCGCTCGTGCCCGCCATTCGAGCTCCGTTGATCCAGTGGTTGACCCGATCCAGCCCGGCCGCGTCGCTGCCCTCGGCGACCGGCGGCTCTGCGACGTGCGTCATGACGCTCCTCGTGTGCGCTCGGTGTGCTGCTGTGAGATGGCAACGATACTCCGCGTGGGGGGATGCGTCAGCGACCTCACACCGCGGGGGCGTGATCCACGGCGCGCGCCTTCTCTCTAAATGGTCAGATATGCGCCGGGCGACTGATAGACGCGAAATGGAGCGGCTTCGGATGCGTTTGGGCCAGAGGCACGCTCGGCATCGGTCCATCTTGGACACACAAGCGGCCAGCTGATGGCCTATCAGTCATCTGGCGCATACATGGACGATTCGTCGGGCAAGATGTCGCCCAGAGGTGGTGTCAGTGGCCGTTCGGCTCAGCGTCCCGGCCGCGGGACATCTGAGCCGCGCAGAACCACCTGCGCGCGGGTAGAGCGCCAGTCGTAGGCCGCGACCTGCTCATCGGCCCCCAGCAGGCCATTCTCTCGCAGCCAGTCGTCGTCGTAGAGCTGGCCGACATAGTTACGACCCGAATCGGGCAGCACCACCACGAAGAGCGCCGACGGCTCGTCGAGGTCACGCGCGACCTGCAGCGCAGCCCAGAGCGCCGTCCCGCACGATTCGCCCATGAGGATGCCCTCCCGCATGGTTGCCGCGCGAGCGGTGAGCATGGAGTCGCGGTCGGTGACGCGGACGAGCAGGTCGCAGATATCGGTGTCATAGGTCGACGGCCAGAAATCCTCGCCGATCCCCTCGGTGAGATACGGGCGCGGCGTGTCCCCCGAGTAGACCGAGCCCGCCGGGTCCGCGCCGACGATCACGATCGCCGCGTTGCGCTCCTTCAGGTAGCGTCCGGTTCCGGACACCGTGCCGCCCGTCCCGAGCGCGACGACGAGATGCGTGATCCGGCCCTCGGTCGCTTCCCAGATCTCCGGCCCGGTGGTCGCGTAGTGAGCCTCGGGGTTCATGTCGTTGTGATACTGGTCTGGCTTCCAGGCGCCGGGCGTCTCGCGCGCGAGACGGTCTGAGACCCGGTAGTACGACCGCTCGTCGTCGGGATGGACGTCGCTCGGACAGACGACGACCTCGGCACCGTACGCGCGCAGGAGCGCCCGCTTCTCCTCGGATTGCTTGTCGGCCATGACAAAGATGCACCGATAGCCCTTGATGGCGGCCGCCTGCGCCAGGCCCACGCCCGTATTCCCGCTCGTCGGCTCGACGATGACGCCGCCGGGCTTCAGGAGGCCGGCTCGCTCGGCGGCCTCGATCATCGGAATCGCAATGCGGTCCTTTACGGATCCACCGGGGTTCATGTGCTCGAGCTTGGCGACGATCCGCGGGCGAACGCCGGCGGCGAGGCGGTCGAGCGCCACCAGGGGCGTGTCGCCGACCGCGCCAGTGACATCGGGCAGGATCCCGGCCGGGGGCTCAGCCAGCGCTCGCCTCCGGGTGTGGCTGCTGCGACGCAGGCACATCGGCCTGGCGCTCGGTGGTCGGCTTGATCATGGGCGAGCCCCATCCTCGACGATGGCGATAGATGAGCCAGGCAGCGGCGAGGACGAAGCCGATGATGCCGACCCACATCGCGGTGGGCACCCCGAGGATCGTCCAGTTGTTGACTCGGTACGGCTCGAGCAGGGTTCGCACCGCGCCGTACCACATGATGTAGATGAGGGCGGCGTCACCGGCGAACAGGCGCGGCCCGAAGCGGCGGATGATGAAGAGCACGACGAGCATGCCGACGAAATTGAGCGCCATCTCGTACGCGAAGAGCGGTACGAAGGCCGTCGTCTCGACCGGGAAGCTGACCGCGTCCCATGGGGTTCCGGCGCGGTGGGCGGCGTCGATCTGCACGCCGAACGGGAGGCAGGCCGGGAAGTTGGCGCCGCACAGCGACGTCGGCGGGCCATACAGCTCCTGGTTCACGAAGTTGCCGAGGCGGCCGATGACCTGGCCAAGCAGCGCGGCCGGCGCGAAGACGTCGAGCCATCGTGCCGTGTTGATGCCCTTCGAGCGGGTGTACAGCAGGATGCCGAGCACACCGCCCGCGAGGGCGCCGGGGATGCCGATGCCGCCGTTCCAGATCTGCGGGATGGCGATCGGGTTGGCGCTGTAGTAGTCCCACAGGTGGATCACATGGTAGATGCGAGCGCCGATGACGCCCATGATCACGACCAGCAGGAGCATCGACCAGCCGTCCTCGGGGTTCTCACCCAGCCAGGTGGCGACGCGCGCGCCGATGAGCGCGGAGATGAGCACCGCGCTGGCGATGATGATGCCGTACCAGTGAAGCTGGAGCGGGCCGATCTCGAAGGCGATGGGGTCAATCACCCGGGGATTCTAGCGCCGATCGTCGCCGTGGCTCAGTCACCGCTCCTCCCACGAGCCGGCACTCGGCCGGATCGCTCGACATGGAGAGTTGGGCCTGGCGGGCGAGCGGGCGAGCCGCATGCCGACCGTCGTGGCGCGTGCCGATCTGCTGATAATGGGCGTCATGACGGCCTAGGGTTCGGCGCAACACACCGCAGGATGGACCGATGACCGAGACAGGTCCCGAGCAACCGAGGATCAGGCTGCCCCTCTCGCAGCTCGTGACGCTGTCGATTTATTGGTTCGGCATCCAGACGATCTGGGGCGGGCTCAACATCACCATCATCCCGGGGCGGCTGGATGACCTGAGCCGCGACACCCAGGGCACCCTCCTCGCGATTGTCCTGCTCGCGGGAGCGGTCGCGCCGATCATCATCCAGCCGACCGTCGGCGTGATCAGCGACTACACCGTCACCCGTTGGGGCCGGCGCAAGCCGTACATCGTGATCGGGAGCCTGCTCGACGTCGTCTTCCTGGCGGGACTCGCCTTCAACAACGACTTCGTGTCCATGGTCGCCTTCTACTTCCTCCTCCAGGTCAGCTCCAACTTCGCCCAGGGCCCGTTCCAGGGCTACGTGCCCGACCTCGTGCCGGCCAACCAGGTCGGAACGGCGAGCGGCCTCATGGGACTGATGCTCACCCTTGGAACCATTGCCGGAGTGGGGATCGCCACCCTCGGCGGCCCGGGCTTCCTTGACAATCTCGCTCTTGCGACCATGGCCCTCGGGCTCGTCGAGGTGGTGACGATGATCGTGCTGGTCGCGACCGTTGACGAAGGGCGCGCGGCGCCGAAGCGGACGCGCCCATGGCGCGAGATCGCGCTGTCGGCGTGGGGACGCGACATCCTCCAGCAGCGTGACGTTCTCTGGTTGCTCCTCGTGCGCCTCCTCTTCCTGGGGGCCTACAACGCCACCGTGATCGCGATCGGCTACTTCCGCCGCTCGCATGGACTGAGCGCCGACGACGCGGACGCGACTGTCTTTCTGGCTACTGCCATCGTGGGCGTCTCAACAGCAATCGCGGTTGTTCCGGGCGGCCAGCTCTCGGATCGCTTCGGCCGTCGACCGGTGATCTGGACCGCCGCCCTGATCGCCGGAACCGGGTTGCTCGGGGTCGCGTTGGCGCCGACGCCCGAGCTGGCGATCGCATCATGGGTCCCGTTCGGGATCGGGATGGGCACCTTCCTCTCGGCGGACTGGGCGCTGATGGCCGACGTGATTCCCAAGCACACCGCGGGCCGGTACATGGGGATCCTGAACGCCGGAACGGCCATGGCCGGTCCCGCCTTCATCATCGTGGCCGGCCCGGTCCAGGACCTGGTCGCGGCCGGGTTCGGCGACGCGGCCGGGCCGCGCGTGGCGATGGGGGTCGCCGCCGGCTTCGTCGCCCTATCGGCCCTGGCGCTCACCCGCGTCAATCCGCGTCGGCGTGAAGACGAGCACCTTCCAAGCGCGAAACCCACGGTGGCGACGTGAATGCGGCGAAGGAGCGCGCAAGGCGCACCGGACCTCGGCAGCTGAGCGTCGCCGTCACGCCGCGCTATCGGATCATATGGTGGCTCAACCGGACAGTGATCCGAATCCTGTTCGATATTCGCGTCAGCGGCGTGGAGCATTGGCCCCCAGCGCCGTTCCAGCTCGTGGTCAATCACCACAACGGCTTCGACCCGATGATCGTGCTCGCCGCCGTCCCGCTTCAGCCCCGGATCACCTGGTTCGGTCCGAAGGAGGCCGACTTCAGCCGTGGCTTCAAGAACCGCGTCATGGCCTTCTTCGGCGGTGTCATCCCGTACAACCCCGACAAGACGACACTGACCAGCGCCGTCCGCGCGGTGCGCCGCGTCTTCGGGGCCAATGGGGTACTCGGCATCTTCGCCGAGGGGCGTATCGGCTTCCGAGAGACCGAGCTTCTGGAGTTCGAGGAGGGCGCCGCCGCCTTCGCCGTCGCCGCCGACGTGCCGGTCGTGCCATGCGCCGTCGTGGGCAGCACCAACCTGTGGTTCCGCAGGCGCATAGAGATCCGCTTCGGAGCACCCATCGGGACCGATGCCGTCCGCGGCCGCGAGGCGCGCGCGGCGCTCGATGCCCGCATGCGCGAGGGCGTGGGCGCCCTCCTGCCCGAGCGAGAGCCGCGCCTGCCTCGCCACCGTCCCCTCGCCTTCCTCACCGATCTCCTCAACGGCGCTGACGACATCGAACGCCGCCGAATCATCGAACGGACGTAATCTCCGTCGGTGGGACCCATTCGAGACGTCCTTCGGGTCGCTGACTGCCGCCGCATCGAGACCGGTTGGTTCGCGTCGCTGGCTGGCGAAATGGCCGGCTCGATCGCGCTGCTCGTCTACGCGCACAACGAGGGCGGTGCCGCGCTCGTGGCTCTCTACGGCGTCGCGCGCACGCTCCCCGCCATGCTGATCACGCCCGCGATCGTGAGCGCCACGGACAGAATCGCCCCGGCCCTGGTGCTGCGCGTGACAGTTGCCCTGCGTGCGCTGCTGCTGGGCGTGGCTGCTTTCGGGGCGTCCGTTGACGCCCCGACGCTCGTGGTCATCGGGTCCGGTGTTATCGGTTCGTGGCTGGCCGGCGCATACCGACCGATCCAGGCGAGCGTGCTCCCCTGGCTGGCGCGCACGCCGGGCGAGCTGACGGCCGCGAACGTCGTCGCCGCCCTCGGCGAGAACGCCGGCACCCTGCTGGGTCCGGTGCTTGCGGGCGCAGCGCTCGCCCTCGTCGCCGTGCCCGCCGCGATCGCACTCGCGGCGGCGCTGGTCGCCGTCAGCGTTGCCATGATCTGGCGCCTCAACGTGCCGTCGCGCGGCATCGATGCGTCGGGCGCACCCGGACAAACGCCGATGGTCGCCATGGCGGCCGGCGCCGCGGATCTGGCGCGTCTCGCGCCACCTGCCGGCGTCGCCGTGCTCGTCTTCGCCCAGACCTTTGTGCGCGGTGCCCTGACCGTGCTCATCGTCGTGCTCGCACTCGACGTCCTGCTCCTCGGCGAGGCCGCGGTCGGATGGCTGACGGCGGCGACGGGCATTGGCGGGTTGATCGGCGGCGTGATTGCGGGCGCGACACTGTCCGTCAGTCGCCTCGCGCGGGGATTCGTGGCGGGTCTCCTGTTGTGGGGGATCCCGTTGACCGCCCTGGCGCTCGTTCCGCATCCCATCACGGCGTACGTGGGGCTGATGGTGGTCGGAGTCGGCAACGCGGTGGAGGACATCTCGCTGTACACGCTCATGCCTCGCGTCTTCCGTCCACGCTTCGTCGGCCGCGCGCTCGGGGCCCTCGAGCTCACCGTGTTCGCTGGCGTCGGCCTGGGATCGATCGCGGCGCCTATTCTGGTCGACCAGGTGGGAGTGCTCGGCGCCCTTGGCGCCCTTGGCGGGGGCTTGACCGTCCTCGCGCTGCTCTACGCGGTGAGCTTTGTGCGGCTCGACGACGACCTTCCGGTTCCCGGGCCGGAGGCAGGCCTCTTGCGCGGTAACCCGATCTTCGCGCCGCTCCCGTTGGCCACCGTGGAGCTGGTCGCGACACAGCTGTCGAAGCACCAGTTCGGGCCGGGTGACGTGGTGATGAGCGAAGGGGATGTCGGCGATTGCTTCCACCTCATCGTCGACGGCACGGCCTCCGTTTCGGTTGGGGGCGAAGCTCGCGCGACGCTGGGGATAGGAGAGGGCGTTGGAGAGATCGCGCTCCTGCGCGACATACCCCGAACGGCCACGGTCACGGCGCTGGAGCCCCTGCGCACGCTGTCCCTGCCACGCGACGAGTTCCTGGCGGCCATCGGCGGCAGCCGGCTGTCGACCGCCGCGGCGGTCGCGACGGCCGAGGATCGCCTCCCCTCCAGTCGGGTCGCCCAGACAGATCGCGAATCGGAATCCTGAGAGCGCAAGGCAGCCGCGCGCTAGGATCGGCCTGACATGCTCCCTGTCATCTGGACCCTGTTCGCCGTGCTCGCCGTGGGCGGCTTTCTCATGATCGCGGCCTACTGGCTCGACGTACAGGAGCGTCCCGACCTCGGCACGGGCGCGCGCATTGGATGGTCGGCGGCGGTCCTGCTCTTTCCGATCTCGATCCCGGCCTACGCCTTCGGCGGCGGTCCCGGTTGGCCGGTCTTCCTGCGTATCGCGAGCCTCGTGCCGGCCGTCGCGTTCGCGCTCTTCCTTGGTTTCGCGTTCGGAGCGTTCAGCTAGAGCGCCTTCGTCGGAATGCGAGGAGCATCACGAGCGCCAAGACCGCCGCGGCTGCCGTACCGATGAGCAGCGCTGCCGCAATCGGAATGTGCATGCCGGCAACGGTCGGCGTCGCCTCCGGCACGGCCGCCGCGGTCGGAGCATCGGAGGCTGGCTCGAATGGCAGCAGATTGGCGAGCTCTGCCTGCTCGGCATCGCCCAATCCCTCCACCTGCAGATTGCCGCTGCACAGCGTCGACCGCAGGGACCCCTCCTCGGTCGTGGCGGCAACGAACCAGCGCTCTCCCACACCGAAGGTGAATCCGCAGCTTGCCCCGCCCCCATCGTCGTGGGCTGCCACTTCGACGATCGGTCCGGACGCCCGAGATGCGCGGTCGACCTCGAAGGCGTAGCGGACGAGCGATATGCCCAGCGCCGCATCCTGCCCGCCGGGCGCCGCATCGACGACGGTGCCAACGAAGGCGAGATCAGCAACGTCGACGGCGGCCGCCGCATCCATCTGCATGCAGGAGCAGGCATGGACGGTGACCACCGGTGCCGCCAGGGTAACGATGGCCAGCGCCGCGGCGACCAGCCCGCGAACCAGGAACCGTTGCATGCTCGACTCCAGCGCTAGGGGATTGATTGGGAGAGGAGACGCGCGCGGGCAGCAATGGGTTGCATGCGGTCGCATCGGTCTACCATGGCCGCATGACGAGCCAGACCGATACCCTCGCAGCCACCGACGCCGCCGTTGCCTACCTTCGCGAGCACGACGCGGAGCACCTCGCCCAGCTGGACGAGTTCCTGCGCATCGAGAGCGTATCCGCGGATCCCGGTCGAGCCGGGGAGGTCCGCCGGGCCGCGCAGTGGATCGCCGACGAGCTCACGCGGCTCGGCATCGAGCGGGCCGCGCTCCACGAGACGAGCGCGCACCCGATCGTGACCGCCGAGTGGATGAGCGCGGGCGACGACGCACCGACCGTGCTGATCTACTGCCACTACGACGTGCAGCCGACGGACCCGCTCGACGAGTGGATTCGTCCGCCCTTCGAGCCGCGCCACGAGGAAGAGCGGGTCTATGCCCGCGGCTCCGGAGACGACAAGGGTCAGCTCTTCATGCACCTCAAGGCGGTCGAGGCATGGATGCGCACGGCCGGCCGCCTTCCCGTCAACCTGCGCTTCTTCTTCGAGGGCGACGAGGAAGTCGGCTCGGAGCCGATCGAGCAGTTCATCGAGGAGCACGCCGACCTCCTGCGAGCCGATGTCTGCGTCGTAAGCGACGGCGACACCTTCGACGATGACGGCACCCCCGCCATCGGCTATGGCCTGCGCGGGATCGCCTACTGGGAGGTCCGCGTCCACGGCCCGCGCCAGGACGTGCACTCCGGCCAATACGGCGGCGGCGTCGACAACCCGGCCAATGTGCTCGTCCACATGCTCGCCTCCCTGACCGATGCGGATGGCCGCGTTGCTCTCCCCGGCTTCTACGATGCGGTTCGCGACCTGACCGATGAGGAGCACGACGCCTACGCCGCCCTGCCGTTCGATGAAGGCGCATGGGCCGGCGAGACCGGTGTGCCGGCGCCGATGCAGGGCGAGCGCGGCCACACCCTGCTCGAGCGATTGAGTGCGCGGCCGACCTTCGACATCAACGGCATCTGGGGCGGGTACAGGGGCGAAGGCGCCAAGACGATCATCCCCGCCTGGGCCGCAGCGAAGATCTCGACCCGCCTGGTGCCGGACCAGGATTTCCGCGAGATCGGGAAGCTGATGCAGGCCCATCTGGCTGCGATCGCACCGCCGACGGTGAGCGTCGAGGTCAAAGTCATCCACGGTGGTGCGCCGGCGATCACGCCGCTCGACCATCCCGGGATCGGTCCAGCGTCCCGAGCCCTCGAGGCAGGCTTCGGGAAGGCGCCTCTCTTCCAGCGGTCGGGAGGGTCGGTGCCGGTCGTTGCGGCCCTGGACGCGCACCTGGGGCTGAAGACGCTCATGGTCGGCTTCGCCAATCCGACCGGCAACTTCCACGCGCCCAACGAGTGGATGAGTCTCAGCAACATCCGCCACGGGATGGTGTCGCTGGTCCATCTCTGGTCCGAGCTGGGAGAGATGACGGGTGCGGACGTGCGCGGGCGTTGAGGGCCCGGCGTCGCCGCTGAGCGGCGCTATCGGCGAACCAGCCTCTCCTGTAACGCCGCATCAGTCCGCGGTCCGAGTCTCGTTTGCGAATCGCGCCGCTGACCGGCGCGTGTTCGACACGAAGTGTTGGCAGTCGTCCGTCGTTCGCGAGTAGCGCCGCTGAGCGGCGGTCCGCTTGACGCCCTCGTCTGCGCGCGGCTAGGGTTCGCAGAGTCATAGATTTCAGAGGTTCACGCGCGGTGCCCGGCGCCCACCAACCGACCAACGGACCCGATGATCCCTGGCTGCCGCTCGGCGCGGCCTCGCGCCTGGTGGGCGTGGGGCCCGACACCCTCCGTCGCTGGGCGGACACCGGCAAGGTGCAGAGCTACCAGACGCCCGGAGGGCACCGGCGCTTCCTGCGCTCGAGCCTCGAGGCGATGATCAACGCCCCGCGACGCCATCGGTACGGGATGGAGCGGCTACCAGACTCCACCCAGACCATGGCCGGTGAGCTGCATCGGCGCATGCAGCGAACCGGATACTCAGGTCAGCCCTGGCAGGCGCGGCTGTCGGTCGAGCAGCGCGATGAGTTCCGGCGTTGGGGCCAGCGCACGTTCCAGCTCGTCATCGAGTACGTCGCCGCGTCGAAGAAGGCGGAGCGCCAGATCCTGCTCGAGGAGGCCGAGAAGATGGGCGGCCTGTACGGCGGCGAGGCGTCACGCGCCGGCCTGACGTTGGCGGAGACGGTCGAGGCATTCCTCTTCTTCCGCTCACCGGTGCTCGACGCGATCACCGGCCATTTGCGTCGCAGGTCCGCCGATGTCGCCGATGTCACGGCCGCCTTCCATGAGGCGAACGCGGCGATCGACCAGGTGCTCGTGGCCCTCGTCAGCTCCCACCGCGAACGTCGCTGAATCGTTGGCTCCGCAGT
>Ga0136633_1000249_pt1 | contig 40843 bp, 28 predicted proteins | sample AntDrymeUQ832206_2_FD_105494 | JGI IMG/M metagenome (GOLD analysis project Ga0136633, IMG submission 105494) | Polar desert sand microbial communities from Dry Valleys, Antarctica - metaG UQ83 (22.06) | ecosystem: Environmental > Terrestrial > Soil > Desert | place: Antarctica: Dry Valley... | reverse complement strand
TGGTCCGCGGTGCCCAGGCGGCGTGGGGGATGCGGGTGTTCGGCCGCCTGCTCGCCGACGAGGCGGCGCTTGGTGCAAAGACGGTGGACCGGGGCGCCTGGGGTGCGTGTGTCACCACCTACGCCGAGTGCGTGATGCACGAGCAGGGTGTCGGCGACACCTCCGACCTCTGGCCAAACGCGTGGGACGCGGCGCAGGACCTCGAGGAGCCGCTCGAGCGGGCCATCGTGCTCGTGCGCGCCGCCAGCGGCGGCCTGGCGACGGCGGCCAACGCGCCCGGCAGCGAGATGGCCTTCGACATGTGGGCCTTGCGGCTCTGCAACCTGCTGACCGACCGCGCCACCAGCATCACGTCGCCGCCGCACGTCGCCCCGATCATTGCGGCGCTGATGGCGTGTGCCGATGCCGTCGAGCGGTCACCGGACCCGCTCGCCCCGGCGCCTCCGCTCCTCGAGCGGATGGCGGTGGCCGTGAGCGAGGTGCGCCACGCGCCTGCGCGGGCGCTCGCCCTTGTCTGCGTGGCGAGGTTTGCCGCGCGTCGTCAGGACGCAGATCTGTCGCGCAAGCGCTTCCAGGACGCGCTGCAGACGATGGCCGAGTCGCACGATCGCAGCGTGCTGCCCTGCCTGCAGTGGCCGCTGCGCCTCGAGCCGTCGGCATGGGTGGCGCTGGAGTCGCTGCGGGGTCTGGCCGGTCTCGAGCCGGTCGAGGAGACGCTGGCGCGCTTCCCGGTGGTGCCGCCGGTGCGCAGCGAGATCATGGCCAACCGGCTCGAGTCGCTGCGCCTGCGTCTGACGGCCGCCGTTCGCGTGCCCGAGCCGTTGGCCCCGTCGCCGACGGGCGTGACCTCGGCGATCGGGCCGGGCGACGTCGCCGCGCCCGACACGTACGGGCAAGTGGCGGTCCAGCCCCGTGCAGTGGCCGTCGCACTCGACCATGTCGAAGGCGGACGTCCGGCCGAAGGTCTGCGCCTGCTTGCCGAGCTCACCTCGGTGGCAACCAGTGCGCGCAACACGTCGGTGGCGACGATGGCCGAGCGAGCGCGCGTCGAGGCGATCACCCGGATGCGCCTGGCCGAGTCGGCCGGTCTGAGCCGACAGTTGATGGCGGGTGCCCGCTCGCTGCCGCTCGAGGAACGACAGCGGATGCGGGCCTTCGTGCCGATCGCCGACGGCTCGGCGACGATCGCCCTGGCCGGCGCGCCCACCCGTCCGCTCAGCGAAGGGGGCGACGAGGACGTCGCGGTCTCGCGTGCGCAGGGGCACGCGCTGTGGCGAGCGATGCGCGCCTTCGATAGCCGGACCCGCGAGGCACTCGGCAGGACGGGTCGCGACATGCTCATGCCGTTGAAGATCGACGGCGCCGGCGAGTGGGCCCGTGCCAGCGTGGCCCTGGACCTGGTCGAATGCAGCGAGCTCGACCCCGACGCCCCCACTGGCGAGCAGGGACTGACGCCGGTGTCGTCGGAGGACTGGTGGAGCCGGCATCCGGCGCAGCCTGAACTGGCGCTGCGGATCTGGATGCGCAGCGCCGCGCTCGGCGTGGCACCCGGCGGGCCGACGTCGGTGCTCGTGCGCCGCGTCGGGGTCCGCCGCGCCGCGACGGTCGCCATGGAAGAAGGCGAACTGCTGGCGTTGCGGCTGCCAACGCAGGCGCTTCGTCTGCTGGCACTGGCGCTGACGTGGTACGAGGACGCGCACGATCTCTTCGGCGTGTGGCAACTCACGACGCTGCTGGCGCTGACGCGCGTGCGGGCCGGAGTGCCCCGCGACAGCATCGACCTCAGCGCGCTCCGGGCCGCCCACGAACCGCTCGTCGGCAAGGGCGGCGACCGTGGCACGCGCGGGCTGCCGCCGTGGTCCTGGGTGGAAGGGGTGCCGCAGCTGCCGCTCGCCGACACGCCGGGCCTCACCGAGTGGGCACCCTGGCTGCACCGCGTGATCGCGCTGCACCACTGGGTGGCGGGCGGGGTACGGCCGGAGGTCCTGTTCAACACACCGGACTGGCTGCCGATCGAACTGCGCGAATGGCCCTCTGATACAGCCGGCACGGGTACGTCCCCGACGGCCGACACCCGCATCACTACGGACGGGCGCCGGTACATGCCGCCACCGACCGTGCCAGGGCCGCGCGAGACGCAGATGCCAGCACCGCAGCCGGCACCGGTGCCCTCCGACTCCGCCGGGGTGGCAGTGGCGCGCGACCCGTCGCGGCGCCCGACTCACACCCACTTCTGGGTCTGGGCGGCCCTGGGCATGGCTGCGCTGCTGGCGCTCGTGTGGTTCGGGTGGTCGGTGACCGCGCCCATGCCGCCGGCCGCACCATCCATCGTCGCCTCGACCAGCGGGGCCGGAGCCCCAGCCGCCCAGGCGTCCCGCCCCGACGAACCGAGCGGAAATACCGGCGAGTCGTCACTCTCGCCTCCTCCGCTCGCGGTCGGCAGACGGTCGGTCGTCCCGGCGCTGCTCGCGGTTGCCCTCATCGGCCTCGCGGCTGCCGCGGCGTGGGGACTCCTGCGTCGCCGCGCCGCACCGACCGTGACCGCCGACCCTGGAGTCCCCACGTGGGTGGCGCGAGTCACGACCGTCGGCGCCGATGTCGGCACAGGCCGGGTGGCGGCCCTCGACGTGTCGGTGGCGCTGATCGACGACCGCGGCACGCAGGTCGCTGTCGCGCCCCTGCGCGTCAGGCGCACCGACGCGTTCTCCGGCCTGGACGCGCTGCGGCAGCCGCCCAACGGCACTATCCTCTCGGCGCCCTTGCCGACCCAACCGCCACTCGAGCGCGTGTGGCTGGACCTGGCGTTGCCGACGGTGTGGCCCTGTTGGGAAGCGCTGCTGTGGTCCGGCGTGGCCACCGACGCGCGCCTCTGGCCGACCGTCGTCCGCACGCTGCATGCCTCGCGGCCCCCGCGGCTGGGCAACACGCCGGTCGGCGCGCCGTGGCCGGTCGCCACGGTGGCGGCGACGGCCGGCGACGACCGGCAGGCTTCCTATGCCTGGGAGCCGGCGCTGCGGGCCGGCCGGGTGTCTGTGGCGTCGATCACCGCCGAGGCCGTTCGGGCGGGCACGCCGATGCCAGGCATCCGCCTCGTGCACGTCACGGCCCAGCCGGTGGAGACGCCGCACGGTCTGTTCTTCGAAGTGTCCGGCGGCGAGAACCTGCAGGTGCAGGAATCGCTCGAGTCGCTTGCGGTCGATCGCGGCATCCTCTTCGATGCGTCGCAGATCTCGCACACGTTTCCCGACATGACGTGCGCGCTGCTGCAGCCGCCCCGGCGGCCGGCTCTGGACCTGACGCCTGCCGGACGGGAAGCCTGCGCGGGCCTGCGCATCATCGCTGCAAGCCTGGCCGAGCATGGCGTCCCTCTGGTGATCGTGCTGCCGCCCCTGGACGGCGAACTCTCGGCACACGTCGTCCGGCTGCTCGGACGTCGCGTGCCGCACTTGCGCGACGGCGCGGCGCTGGACCCGCACGAGTTCACCATGCGCGCCCGCGAAGTCGTCTTCAGCCACGCGCAGCGCCTCCTCGCGCGCGACGCCTCGCTCGAACTCGCGCTGCAGGTCACCGTCTACGCCCTGCACGCCAACGCCGGCACACGCGTGCCGCCCAGGTGACCTGATCGTCGTGGCTCTCTTCGACACGCTCAAGGACTGGGGGGCTCGCGAGGCGCCGTTCTACGTCGTCCATGACATGCCCGCCGCGGCCGTGCACCCCGCCGGGGACACCGGAGCCCCGTGCCAGGCCGGCACGCACTACTTCCGCGTGTGGCTGGCGGAGATGAGGCTCGCCCAGGACCAGTCGTGGTTCACCACCTGGCACCCGGCCGTGCACTCGCTCGTGCGGCTGCGCTTCGGCGACCATGACGTGGATCTCCCGCGCGTGTCCGGCCCGATGACCCTGCCCGGGCTGGACCAGGCGCACCTCGGCCAGATCGTGCACCTCGATCACCCGCTCACGCCCCTGCTCCCGTTCAACGGCGGCATCGTCGAGATCTCGGCCGGGCTGGTGGCGCTCGAAGGGACCAGGGTGCTCGGCGAATTCGTCAAGGCCATCGACGCCGTCACGCAGGTGCTGGCGCAACCGCCGCTGTCCACGGCCCTGGCGGCCATTGGTCCGGTGACCGGGGCGGTGCAGACCCTGCTCGGCGCCGGCGCGGGCCGCCAGCATCTCGGCGTTCACCTCGCGTATGCCGGGGACCAGGCAGCCCGCGCGCTGCATGCGGGATACGTCGCCGTGATCCGCCGCACCGCCGCCCAGGTGGCGGTCCACGACCTGTCGGTGCAGCAGGGGCTGCTGCGGTTGCGCGGTGCACCGCTCAGCGGCGCCGATTACATGCTGTTCCGCATCGAGCGGGTCGGCGAGCGCGACGACTGGGACAACCTCGGCTCCATCGCCGCCCCCTTCCGCGACGCGCTCACGGCACTCAGCCTCGGCAACGCGGCCGTGGCCGACGCGCACGTTCGCCGGGCGATGCTCGAAGCCTGGACGTCGCCGGACCTGACTCGCGCCGACCGCTCGCGCGTCTGCACCGAACTCAAGCGCAGCTATCAGGACGCGCGCAATCTCGGCCTCGGGCTCGAGCACACCCCGCCGACCCTTGCGGTGGCGATGGCCGGGGCCCAGCCACTTGCCCAGTACGCCCAGGCGCAGCCGCCGACCCTCGACGCGTTGCTCAACCTGGACTTCTGAACACGGAGCCGCCATGGCAAAGAAAGCATTCTGCGTCGGCATCAACGACTACCCGTACGACGGGTCCGATCTCAATGGCTGCGTGAACGACGCCACGGGCTGGGCCAGCGTCCTCAAGGAGCTGTTCGACTTCAAGGACATCACCATCGCGCTCGACAAGGCCGCCACCAAGAAGACGATGCTGGACGGCATCAAGAGTCTGCTCAAGGGAGCCAAGGCGGGCGACGTACTCGTCTTCACCAACTCGTCGCACGGCTCCTACAAGGCCGACACCGATGGCGACGAAGAAAAGTACGACGAGATCCTCTGTCCCTACGACATCGCCGACAACGACATCGTGGACGACGAGCTGCGCAACCTGTTTGACAACGTCAGCAACGACGTGCGCCTCACGGTGGTGCTCGACAACTGCTTCTCGGGCACGGCCACTCGCGCGCCGGTGTCGGAGATCATCCCGGGGCTGCGCACGCCTGACGACCGGCGGGTGCGGTTTCTCAGCCCGGCGCTGCGTGGCGGCAAGATCCTCCAGAACCCCTGGAAAGCCAGGCCCAAGCGCAGCGACACGCACCCCGAGTCAGCCATGAAGGACGTGCTGCTGACAGGGTGCACGGACAAGGAGTACTCCTACGACGCCAACATCGACGGCACCTATCACGGGGCGATGAGCTTTTACGCGCTCCAGGCGATTCGTGAAGCGCCACAGGCACTCACGTACAATCGGCTGCACAGTCGCATCACGAGCCTGATCGGGGACTACCCGCAGCATCCGCAGCTCGAGGGAAGCAACGCCAACAAGCGGCGGCAGCTGTTCACCTGAGAGAACGTGTACTCGCTCGACGGTCGCCAGAAAAAGTCGCTGCATGCAGCGCTCTGCCACGCGTTCCCGCGGACTGCCTCGCTGGAGCGGCTCGTCGAGTTCCATCTCGACGAGCACCTCGCCGTCATCGTCGGCGAGGGTGCGCTGGACGACGTCATCTTCCGCCTGATTGCGTGGGCGGAGTCGCAGGGCCGGCTGGCGGCACTGGTCAATGGCGCCCGCGCGGAGGCGCCGGGGAACCCGCTCCTGACCGACTTCGAGCGGACGGTCATCGAAGCCCGGGATGCGCGCCCGCAGGACGCCTCCCTGCGCCGGTTCGCGGAAGGCGTGCAACTGGCGCCGGCAGTACCTGACGAGCCCGATCTCGAGAAGCGGGTGTTCCGGGCCGGGTTCTCCGACATTGCGCAATGGCGTGCGCGACTGGGGCAGGCCGAACTGGCCGTGTGCCGCATCGAATCCCCGGCATGGCGCGCCCTCGGCACCGGGTTCCTGGTCGGGCCCGACCTCGTGATGACCAACCGTCACGTGGTCGAGGCGCCCGCGGGCCAGCCGACGCCGCCACTGGTCGTGCGCTTCGACTTCAAGCTGTCGCCCGACGGCTCGCAACTGCGAGAGGGCGAGGCCTTCGCGGTCGCGCGCGACTGGCTGGTGGCCAGCAGCCCGGTCGGTGACCTCGACTTCGCGGTGCTGCGCCTGTCGACTCCGGCCGGCCTCGCACCAACTGGCGGCACGGCGGGCGCACCACCACGCGGCTGGATCACACCGCACTGGCGTGAGCTCGAACCCGACGAGACCGTCTTTGTCATCCAGCACCCGCAGGGCGACACGCTGAAGCTCGCGTCGGGCCGCTACGACAGCCGAGACACGACGCGCCTGCGGTATCGGGTCGACACCGAACCCGGGTCGTCGGGGTCTCCCTGCTTCACGGCGCAGATGGAGCTGGTCGCGCTGCATCGCGGCTCGGCCGAGGGTGCGGCCAACCAGGGCGTGCCCTTCGACGCGATCGCTGCGGCGCTGCCATCCGCGTTCTTCCCCGTGCCGCACGTGGCGCGGGGCGCCGGCGGCGTGGCATCACCCGCGGAGGTGGCACCCGAAGGCCTGACCGCGCCTCGTCGACGCCGGCCGGCTGGCCTGGTCGCCGCCGGGATGATCGTGGCCGGCGTGCTGGTGGCGGCGCCGCTCTGGTGGGCCCGCGCCGATCGTGGCGGCGGGCCGCCGATGCGTCCCACGACGTCGGGCCCGCCGGCCTCACGCGCCACCGCGTCGTCGGCGCCCCGGGCGCGGGTGCGAGAGGTGTCGGTGGCCTATCAGGCGCAGCGCCTGTCGGCCGCCGAATGCCAGTCGGACCGCAGCGTCCAGCGCGCGCTGTTCAGGCTCGAGTCGACCGGCACCTGGCCTGCCCCCAACGGTCCGCGCGGACGCGAAGTGCAGCTCGTGGCGCTTTCCGGCCTCGAGATCGAGGACGCCAGCATTGCCATGGCCGGTGGGGCCGCGGCAGCGGCCGTGTCGCAGCCGCAACGCCTCGTCGCGCGCAAGTGGGTCTTTGCCGAGCCCGTGACCGGGCCGGTCGTGGTTCTCGCCTGCGTGCGATCGCGCACGCCCTCGCCGCCACTCCCGACGTTGCACATCACGACCTGGAAGGAGGTTGCGCCATGACGTCCGCACGCGTTGTTGCACTCGTTGCCCTGGTGTCTCTCGGATCGTGGGGCTGTCGCGACGGGCAGCCGCGTGACGACGCAGCGGCGGAGCAGGCCGGCGGCAGCGATGCGGGAAACGGCAGCGCCGACGGACCGACGGCGGTGCTCTACGGTCGCGTCATCGGCTCGGACCACCCGGCCGCGCCGCCGTCGGACTGGCAGGTGCGCGTCTCGGCCGAGTACGAGGACGGCACTGACGTCGCGCCCCGCGACCGTGACAGCACCGCGGAGCTCTTTGCCTTCAAGGTCGTGCCAGGCAAACGCGTACGGCTCTATTTCGAGGCGGTGCCGTACCAGGCCTCGATCACCGAGTTCATGGACGTCAACGACGAGCGACGCTACGCCTCTCGCGTTGGCGACGTCGTCATGGATCGGATCCGCTGGTCGATGGCCCTGTTTGCCAACGGCAATGGCGAGGCATTCGGCCGCAATCTCGAGGCGCAGGCCGAGGTGGCCGAGAAGACCGGCTCTGCCGATATCTTCCGCGCCAACCTCGAGTTCTACCGCAAGGCGTCGGCAAAGTTCCCCGACTGCATGCGCAAGCTGGAAGCGTTCGAGCGGACGTCGCGCGGCAGGGCGCTGACGCGCCAGGCCGAGGCGCGCGGTGTGCCGGTGTCGCTGCTCACGGCGCTGGTGATGGCGCCGGCCAATCTGGCCATCAGCGAACCCGAGAGCCTGCGGGCACTCGCGGCCAATCCCCGGGTGGCGCAGTCGCTGCGCAACGAAGCCCGACGCGCGCTGCAGGGGCCTGCCGCTCCGGTACCGGCGCCAGGGTCTGCTCCGGCTAGACCGGCGGCGCGTACCCCTCGACGATGAAGGCCTGGCCCACCGAGTTGGCCAGCCGTATACGCAGCGCCGCCTGGTAGTCGTCGGACTGGTAGAAGGCCTGCGCAGCCGCCAGCGTCGGAAACTCGATGACCACGAAGCGACCGGGGTCCCAGTCACCTTCGAGAGGCGTGACCGCACCGCCGCGCACGAGGAAGCGGCCCCCGTGCCGCGCCACGCTGGCAGTGGCCATGTCGCGATACGCGGCGTAGGGCTCCGGGTTGGTGACGCGAACCTGGACGATGACGTAGGCGGGCGCGAGGGGTGAAGTCACCGGCGATATCTTAGATCGTCGAGCTCGTGGGCCCTCGCTATACTGCCGGTACGACCATGCCAGACCCGCAGCCACTCGTTGGCGTGATCATGGGCAGCCGTTCCGACTGGGAGACCATGCGGCAGGCGGCCGACGTGCTCGAGCAGTTCGGCGTCGCCTTCGAAGCCAGGGTGGTGTCGGCGCACCGCACCCCCGACCTGATGCGCGACTACGCCAACAGTGCGGAGGGCCGCGGCCTCGAGGTGATCATCGCCGGCGCCGGCGGCGCGGCACACCTGCCCGGAATGGTGGCCGCGCAGACGCTGGTGCCGGTCATCGGCGTACCGGTGCAGAGCAAGGCGCTGCAGGGACTCGACTCGCTGCTCTCCATCGTGCAGATGCCAGGAGGCGTGCCGGTCGCAACCATGGCCATCGGCACGGCAGGTGCCAGGAATGCCGGCCTGCTCGCCGTCGCGATGCTGGGGGTGACCCGTCCCGAGTTGCGCGACAAGCTGCGTGCCTTCCGTGTCGAGCAGGAGCGGATGGTCCGTTCCGAGCCCCTCACCTGATGGCCGCCATTCTGCCCGGATCGACGATTGGCGTGCTCGGCAGCGGTCAGCTCGGGCGCATGTTCACCATCGCGGCTCGACGACTCGGCTACCGCGTGCACACGTTCTCGCCCGATGAGGACTCGCCGACGGGTCAGGTCGCCGACCATGAAGTGACGGCGTCCTACGACGACCTGGCAGCGGTCGCGGCCTTCGCGCGCGACGTGGCAGCGGTGACCTTCGAGTTCGAGAACGTGCCATCGCGCACCGTGGACACGCTTGGTGCCGACACCATCGTCCGGCCGTCAGGACGCGTGTTGCACGTGGCCCAACATCGCGTGCGCGAGAAGCAGTTCCTGGCGCAGGCGGGCATCCCTGTGGCCCCCTTCGCCGTCGTCCACGATGCCGCGGACCTGCAGGCAGGCCTGACCCGGCTCGGCGTGCCCGCCATCCTCAAGACCGCCAGCTTCGGCTACGACGGCAAGGGGCAGGCGCGTATCGCCGACCCCGGCGACGCGGCTGCCGCGTGGGAAGGGATCGGCTGTCAGCCTGCCGTGCTCGAAGGCGTCGTGGACTTTGCCTGCGAGGTGTCGGTCGTGGTGGCGCGCGGCCAGGACGGCGCGCTTGCCGACTACGGCGCCATCGAGAACAGTCACCGCAATCACATCCTCGACGTGTCGGTGTGGCCGGCGCGCGTCCCGGGACCGACGGCGGCCCAGGCCGTGGCCGTGGCCCGCGCCGCCTGCGAGGCGCTCGACGTGGTTGGCGTGCTGTGCGTCGAGATGTTTGTCACCGCTGCCGGCGAGGTCATCGTCAACGAGCTGGCGCCGCGTCCGCACAACTCCGGTCACCTGACCATCGACGCGCACGTCACCTGCCAGTTCGAACAGCAGCTGCGCGCGGTGTGCGGCCTGCCGCTCGGCAGCACGACGGCGCACGCGCCCGCCGCGGCCATGGCCAACCTGCTCGGAGACGCGTGGGCCCGGGGCGAGCCGGACTGGGCGGCCGCCCTGGCCATCCCTGGCGTGAAACTGCATCTCTACGGCAAGGCGGCGGCACGCCCAGGCCGAAAGATGGGGCACATCTCGGCTACCGCGGCCACCCCCGACGCGGCCGAGGCGCTGGTCCGCCACGCACGTCAGGTGATCGTTCGCCAGTAGCGTGGCTGCCGGTCGCCGCACGGGCCGGCTATCGAAAGTCGGGTGTCGTGCCGATTCTCCGGGCGTGGTATCGGGACCGACCGAGACGACGGCGCTCTGCCCGGGCTGTGGCTACGCGATGTGCGCGGTGGCAGTGGACGCACGCTATGGGCGCGTCGTCGCGGTCGATGTCTGTGATGGCTGCGGCGGGCTGTGGTTCGACCAGCAGGAAAGCCAGCAGCTCTCTCCGGGCGCCGTCCTGCGGCTGCTCGAGCGGTTGACCCTGCGTCCGGCGCGAGGCGTGCAGCCACGCTCGCCCTGTCCGCGCTGCCGGCAGACGCTGCAGGAGATCCAGGACCAGCAGCGTGCGACCCGGTTCACGTATCGCCGCTGCCCGGCGGGCCACGGGCGATTCATCACGGCCTATCACTTCCTGCGCGAGAAACATCTGGTCCGTGAACTCACGGCCGCCGAGATCGACCAGGTGCGCGCCCGCATCCAGCAGGTCAACTGCGTCAACTGCGGCGCGCCGGTGAGCCTGGCTGGCAGGCTGGCGTGCGATCACTGCGGCACCCCGGTCTCGATGGTCGATCCCGAGCAGCTCCGACGCGAACTTGCCACGCTCACCCGTGTCGAGGCTGGTGAGCGCAGCCTCGACCCGACGCTTCCGATCAGGTTGATGCAGGAGCGCGCCGCAGCCGAACGGGCCTGGGCGACGATCTCCGGCCAACGGTCGTGGGTCGATGACATGATGGCCGGTGACGGCGGCATCGCGCAGGCGGCCATCCGGTTGCTCGGCATGCGCGTACGGTGAGGCAGGACGCAACGAGATGATCGACCTCCAGGCCCTGACGCGATCGGCGCAGGACATCGAGCCCCTCCCGGCCAGTGTGGCGCGCCTGGCCGCGCTGAGCGCGGGCGAGCGCTGGACCCTCCAGGCGGTGGAAGAAATCGTGCGCCTGGATCAGGCGCTGACGTTGCGTCTGCTCAAGGCCGCCAACTCCGCGGCCAGCGCCAGCGCGACGCCGATCGTGACCATGCGCGACGCCCTGGTCCGCCTCGGCATCCGGTCGCTGCTCTCGCTGGCCACCGCCGTCGCTGTCCAGAAACGGATGCGGACGGCACTCCCCGAGTACGGCCTCAGCGAAGGCGAACTGTGGCGGCATGGCGTGGCCGCGGCACTCGCGGCCGAGTCCCTGCAGGCCTACTGCACGGCATCGGTGCCCGCCGAGGCCTACACCGCCGCATTGCTGCACGACATCGGCAAGCTGGTGATGGCGCGCTTCCTCGATGCCGACGTCCTGCGCCTGCTGGCCGACGCGCGAGAGAAAGGCGGGCTCTCGAGTCTGTGCGCCGAATCGGAGCTGCTGTTGGCGCACCACGGCGAAATCGGCGGCCTGATTGCCCAGCACTGGTGCCTGCCGCAGCGCCTCGTGGTCGGCATCATCCACCACCACACCCCCGACCTGGCCCACGACATCGTCGCCGACGCGGTGCACGTGGCCAACATCGCTGCCAAGCGGGCCGGCACCGGTCATTCGGCCCTCGCGAGCGACTGCGACGTGGCTCCCTCGTCGCTCGAACGGCTCGGCATGACCGACGCCGACGTCACCGCCCTGGGTGCGCACATCGCCGTGAAACTCGAGCAGGTGCTCGCCGTCCACGCCGGGTAGCCTCGGTCGACGACGAAAGGTTGTCGGCTACCATGCCGTCGTCCCGTCGGCCGGCAGGAGCGCGTCCCTCCCGGCCTGGACCCGGTGATGTCCGATGTGGCCAGACTCCTCCTTCATCCGGCGTGCCGTCGCGGCTGCGGCGCTGCTGCTCGTGGCGGCTGCCGCGGCCCTCGCCCATCCCGGCTCGATTGCCTATTGGCGCGTCGCGTTTGACGGCCCCACGGCTCGCAGCCAGGTCCTCCTCGACCTGGAGGACGTCCGGAGGCTCGCACCGCAGGGCGCCGTGGCGCCTGACTGGGTCGCCGTGGCCCAATCCGGTCAGTTCCGTGACGCGATCCGCACACGCTTCCGCATCGAGGTCGGTGGCGAGGCGATGCCTTCACAGGTCGTGGATGCCCGCTTGCTGTCGTCGGGCCTGGTCGAGGTCCGTCTCGAACACGCCGTCCCTGCAAGCGCCACAGGACTCGTGCTGCGCGCAACGTTTCACGAGATCACCGACGACGGCCACCGTGTCATCGCACGGGCCGAGCGGCACGGCGTCGTGACGTCGTCGGTGCTGATGGCCGCGCAGCCAGCCCAGTGGCTGGCCGACGCTGTGTCAGGGCCGCCGCCAGGAGCGCGAGGAGCCGGCCGCTGGGGCACGTCGATGCTGAGGCTTGGCATCGAGCACATCCTCACCGGCTACGACCACCTCGTGTTTCTCGGATGCCTGTTGATTGCTGGCGGCACGTGGCGGTCGCGGGTCGGGATCATCTCGGCCTTCACCGTGGCCCACAGCATCACCCTGGTGCTTGCCGGGATGCGCGTCGTGACGCCGCCGGAGCGCTTCGTCGAAGCGGCGATTGCCGTCAGCATCGCGTACGTGGCGATCGAGAACCTGGTCGCCGAGCCAGGGCGCGCCCGCTGGCCGGCGGCCTTCGGCTTCGGCCTGGTCCACGGGCTCGGCTTTGCCGGCCTGCTCGACGCTTTCGACCTGCCCGCCGGCCAATGGCTGGCCGCCGTTCTCACCTTCAACCTCGGCGTCGAGATGGGCCAACTGGTGGCCATGGCCATCGCGCTGCCGCTGCTCAATGTCCTCAGCCGGTCGTCGTGGCACGCACACGTGGTGCGCTACGGCTCCTCGGCCGTCCTCGGTCTTGCCGTCATCTGGTTCCTGGAGCGCTTGTCATGATGCCGACGTTCACTGCGTGTCTTGCATGGCTGCGGGTGCGGCGGGCTGGCGCCATGCTGCCCGTCGGCGGGGGCGTGGTCTTTGCGGCGCTCTATCTCTACACCGCGGCGGCAGCGACAGATGCCCTGGTGCGTGTCTCGGTGGTGGAGCAGGGGGCCTCGTCGCCGACGCCGGTGCGCGTCCGGATCACTGACGCCGCGGGGCGGCCGATCAGCAAGGCGCCGCTCGGCGCCCTGGCCCTTCCCGGCGAGGCGCTCGGCGTGCCAAAAGAGGCGCTGGCCATCATGTGGGGCCGCGACGACCGGGCCGACGGCTATGCGACGCAGCCAGACGGCGCCTTCTACGTGAACGGCGCCTTCGAGCTGAGGCTGCCGCCTGGTGTCTACCAGATCGCGCTGTCGAAGGGTTACGAGTACGTGAGGCAGCAGCACCGCGTCACGGTGGCGGCGGGCAAGGATCTCGACCAGCGCTACACGCTCCGGCGCTGGGTGGACATGCCGAGCCTTGGCTGGTACTCGGCTGACGACCACGTCCACCTGCGTCGATCGCCGCGCGAGAATCCGCTGATCCTCGGCTGGATGGCCGCCGAGGACATCCACGTCGGCAACCTCCTGCAGATGGGCGATTTCCTCACGAGTTACTTCTCCCAGTACGCATTCGGGGCCGCGGGCCGCTACCAGGATCGCGGACGGCTGCTGTCGTCCGGGCAGGAGGACCCGCGAACGCCGGAGATCGGCCACACGATCTCGCTTGGCGCGTCCGAGGTCGTTCGGGTCCGACCGGTCGATGCCTACTACGGCTACGACCGCACCTTCGACCGCGTGCGTGCGCTTGGCGGCGTGACCGGCTACGCACACCAGGCGATGACATTCCATGGCTACCGCGGGATGACGCTCGATGTCCTGCAGCGCAAGCTGGATTTCCTGGAGCTGATGCAGTTCTGCGCCCCGGGTGGTCCGCTGATCACGACGCACTACTATCACTTCCTCGACCTCGGCTTTCCCCTGACGGCATTGGCCGGGTCAGACTTTCCCTGGTGCGGGCGCACCAAAGCCTTCGGCGCGTCGGAAGACGAGGGCCCGCGTATCGGCGACGCGCGGTTCTACACGCACGTCGCCGGGCCGCTCACCTTCGACGGGTGGATGGCTGGCGTCAAGGCGGGACAGACCTTTGTCACCACCGGACCGATGCTCGAGTTGACCGTTGACGACGCCCGCCCGGGGACGACACTCGAACGCCGTGAGGGCGACCTGCTGCAGGTCGTGGTGCAGGCGCGGGGCCATGCCATCGACGTGCCGCTGCGCGACCTCGAGCTGGTCGTCCACGGGGAGGTCGTCAGGACGGTGTCAGCGGGAGAGGCCGGCCAGTCGCCGGAACGCCTGCGCCTGGCGCACCAACTCCGCGTCGGGGCCCATGGTGTGTGGATTGCCGCGCGCGCGCGTGGCGGGCCCACGCAGGCCGCGCACACGACGCCCGTCTACGTGCGGGCCAACGGGACCGGTTTCGCCAATCCCACCACGGCACGTCGGTATCTGGACCTGTCGGAGACATACCTCCGCGAGATGGAGGCGGAGTTGGCGGCCCCGGGCACGGCCGTCAACGACCAGCTGTCGCGAGGCAAGGAGGGTGTGCTCCGGCGCATTGCCGAGACCCGGGTGATTCTCGCGCAGCTGGCCTCACGAGCTGCCGCCCCCTGACCAGGCGCGGCGCAGGGAATATCTACGGCCGCTGGGGCACGATGACGCGGTCCACCTCTCGAACGCCGTAGGTGGCCGGCATCTCGCGGTAGTCGCTGCCGGTCCGCGCGTTCCAGTCCCAGACCACACGGCCCGCGCGCAGCGTGAGTTCGCAGATCAACCGTCGATCGCCGGTCAGCGTGCCGCGCGCGCCGTCGGCGTATCCGAAGCGGCCTTCAAGCACGCGCAGCAGCGCGACGTCGGCCTCGGCGCCCACCGACAGGTGACCGAGCTCCGGACGCTTGATCACCTGTGCCGGGGTGTCGGTCGACGCCTGTACCACCCGCTGCAACGGCATTCCCGCAACGAGGAACTTCGACATGGTCATCAGCATGTCGGTCATCCCGGCGTTCATGCTGCCGGTGTGCAGGTCGGTCGAGATGGTGTCGGGGTAGAAGCCGGCCCGCGTGGCCGGCACCATCGTCCGGAACACGAAGCTGCCCCCGCCATGCCCGACGTCGAAGAGCACGCCGCGGGCGCGTGCCTGCTTCAGGTAGTCCAGCACCTGGCCGTTGCCGTCCATGTACGGCACCGGGCCGCGGAACATGTGCGTGCTGATGTCGCCCGGCCGCAGCCGTTCGGTCACCAGCTGGTGGTAGGGACGCTCCTCGCGGAAGTAGCCGAAGTCGACCATCACCGGCACGCCCGCCGCCTTGCCGGCCTCGATGGCGCGATCGACCGACACCCATTCGGGCCCCATGTAGTGCGCCGACTTCACGCCGACGATCACGTCGCGGTGCTTGCTGGCCATGTCGGCCGTGGCTTTGGCGTCCATGTCGTGCACGTTCTGCTCCGGCACGTCGGTCAGCATCCCGAACCCGGCGATGTTGAGCATGGCCAGGACCCGCGTGCCGGCGCGATCGATCACGGTGCGCTTGAAGTCCTCGAAGTTACGCCACCCGGAACTGCCCGCGTCGACCATCGTCGTGACGCCGGTGCGAAAGCTGAAGCCGTCGGGCACCACGCTGCTGTCGCCGGCCCAGGCCCCCTTGACGCCCGTGGTCGCGAAGACGTGGACATGGATGTCGATCAGGCCCGGCGTGACATAGAGGCCGGCCGCGTCGACGACCTGCCTGGCGGACGCCGGATCGATGCCCGCCCGCACTGCCGCGATCTTGCCGCCCGTGACGGCCACGTCCATGACGCCGTCGATGCCGTTGCGGGGATCGATCACGTGGCCGCCCTTGAGCAGCAGGTCGTACGCCGGCTGGGCGGCCACCGGCAGCGCAACCACCGACAGCAGGAGCAGCAGCGACAACAGGCGGACAGTAGGTGTGGGCACGCGAGATTGAACCATCGTCGTCACGCCATCCTTGAATTGTTCATGGTGAATTTCGAATTCACAATTATTGCTGAAAGTACTTCTTCACAATCCATTCCGGCTGCCACTGATCGGTCTCGCGCGCCATGCCGGTGATGTCGATGGCCGGCGGGGTGGTGCTGGCGTCGGGAATGGCTACCGGGTCGCCGACGCGGGCCTGCCATGTCCGCATCAGGTCGCGCAGACGCGACACCTCGGCCGCGTGGTCGCGCTGGTCGGCGAGGTTGTGCATCTCGAACGGATCCGCGCGCAGGTCGAACAACTGGAGATAGCCGAGCGCGGGATACGCAATCAGCTTCCAGCGCTGGTCGCGGACGGCGCGCTGGGTCTTCATGTACACGGTGAAGAGCGAATCGCGCGTCGGCCCTTCTCGTCCCTCGAGCGCCTGACGCAGCGACGTGCCGTCCAGGCCCGACGGCGCCGCGACGCCGGTCAGTTCGAGCACGGTGGGGTAGAGATCGTGCAGGTAGGTGAACCCCTGCGCCGTGCGGCCCTCCGCGACGCCTGGACCGGCGATCATCAGCGGCACGTGGGTGCTGTGCTCGAAGACGCTCTGCTTGCCCAGCAGGCCGTGGCTGCCGACCGCGAGGCCGTTGTCGGCGGCGAAGATCACGATCGTGTTCCTGGCGTGACCCGAGGCGTCCAGCGCGTCGAGCACGCGGCGGATCTGGCCATCCATGTGGGTGACCATGCCGTAGTACTCGGCGATCTGGTCGCGGATCATGGCCTCGGTGCGCGGCCACGCGCCCAGGTTCTCGTCGCGCCCGCCCTTCATCGCGCCGTTGTCGAAGGGAAACTGCGGCAGGAAGTTCGGCGGCAGGGGCGGCAGGCGGTCGTAGTAGGACTGCCGCATCTCGAGCGGGGGCTGTCGCGGGTCGTGCGGGGCCGTGAAGGCGACGTAGGCAAAGAACGGCGCGGGTCCCTTGTGCGACGTGAGGAAGTCGATCGCCGAGTTGGCGAACAGCTCGCTCGAAAACGTGGTCGCGGTCCGGCGCGTCGTCAGCTGACCGTCGGTGCCGAGATCGCGGACCGGCACCTGTGTGTGGTCGGACATGCCACCGAACATGATCGTCGTGCCGCGCTGGAAGGCGCGCAGCCACGAGGCCTCGCCGTTGTGCCACTTGCCGGTGCCGAAGGTCACGTAGCCGGCACGGCCGAGCACCTCCGGCAGCAGCGGTGCGTTGTCCAGCGTCGCGGTGTTCACGCGGAACAGGGTGCGCCCGCTCATCAGCATCGCCCGACTGGCGACGCAGACCGCGCCGCTGTCTCCGCCGAACACGTACGCGTTGCGGAAGCTGACGCCGCGGCGCGCCAGGTCGTCGAGCGTTGGCGTGCGGATGTGCGGGTTGCCGTGCGCCGCGATGGTGTCGGCACGCATGTCGTCGGCAAACAGGAACAGGACGTTGGGGCGACTCGCCGCCGGCTGCACGGTGGGAGGGAGCGGGGCGCGGGCCGTCAGGCCGATGCCCGTGAGGGCCAGTGTCAGCACCAGCCCGTAGATCCCTCGCATCGGCAGTCGCATGGGCGCAGTCTACCCGTAGTCGCCGGGGCGCGGAGAGCATCGCCGGCATCCCGCCACCAGGCAGCGGGCGCGAGTGGTCAGACGAGCCGCAGGTCCGGGACGTCGCGGAAATCGTTGGGATTGAGCGTCCAGATCGCGCCCCCGGCCACGAGGGCGCACGCAGCCACCGCGAGGTCGATCTCGCGTCCTCGCGCGCGCGGCACCTGCGTGTACAGCCGCGACGCGACCATGGCTTCTGCAGCGGCGAACGGCACGGCCGCCTCGCTTGGGAACAGCTCCTCCTGCGTCGCCAGTTCGATGGGCGTGCGCGGGCCGCGGAGCCACTCGTACAGCACGATCGTCGAGAGCATCAGGCGGTGGCCCTCGCGCGTCAACGCAATCAGCGTGTCGAGCGATCGGCGCGGCCCGGTCAGTGCATCGACCAGCGCGGAGGTGTCCACATGGACGATCATGCGGTCCGCTGCCGGCGGCCGCCGGCGCGGCGCGCGACCTGAACGGCCCGCAGTTCCTGGTCCACGTCAGCGACCGGACGAGTGGGCGTTGCGGCGCGCAGCCGCTCGAGCACGCTCAGCGCGTGCTGCCGCTCGCGGTCGCTGAGACGACCCGCACGCTCGGCATACTCCGCCACCGCCTCACGTACCACGTGGCTCTGAGGCTTGCCGAGGCGCGCGGCTGTCTGACGGATCTGGGCAACCGTCGCATCGTCGAGTGAGAAGGTGATGCGTGCCATAACAAGTACATAATGCCATAACTATCCGATCGACCGCCTGTCTAGTGTCGTGGCAGACCAGAGGCCTGCACCCACGGCGGCGCCCTGGGACCGCGAGACGTGCCACTCTAGCTGCGAGCGGCACAGGGTTCCGGGAGCGCCGGTGCCGGTGTGCCCCGACCCCATCTCCTCCCGTGCCCACGCTCCCCGTCTCCGTCGTCCTGCACCACGTGCGCAGCCTGTACAACGTCGGATCCTTCTTTCGGACCGCTGATGGCGCGGGCGTTCGCGAGGTCGTGCTCTCGGGGATCACCGCGCGGCCCCCACGCAAGGAGATCGCCAAGACGGCGCTGGGCGCCGAGGATGTCGTGCCCTGGGTGGGCACCGACGACCTGCTGGCGTGGATGGCGACGTTTGCGGCAGGCGGCGGCCAACTCGCCGCGATCGAGACCACGCCAGACGCCATCGACCTGCACGACTGGCACCCGGCGTGGCCGGTGGCCGTGCTCTTCGGCCACGAGGTCGAGGGCCTGCCCCCTGACCTGCTCGCGCAGTGTCACGTGCACGTGCGCATCCCGATGCTCGGCACCAAACGCTCGTTGAACGTGGCGACGGCTGGCGGTGTGGTGCTCTACGAGCTGTTGCGCAGACACCGGGCCGATGCCAGCGCGGCACACGGTCGGCCGTGACTCACTCCGCTATCAATCTGTCCAGTTCGTCGGGATGGGCGGCGCGCTCGCGCGCGAGTCCCGCGTCGACCTGGCCACTGCGCACGAGCGAGGCGAGTGACTGCTCGAAGGTCAGCGATCCGTAGCGTCGGGTCAGCGAGATCTCCTGGTGCAGGTGATGCAGCTCGTTCTTGCGGATGTGCTGTCTGGCGCCGTACTGCACCATCAACAACTCGACGGCCGGCACCAGTCCGCCGGAGGTGCGCGGCAGCAGGGACTGGATGAGCACGGCGCTGAGGGCCAGCGAGATTTCCTGGCGGATCGTCGCCTGACGCTCGACAGGAAACGAGTCCGCCATGCGCGCGACGGTGGACGTGACGTCGGTGGTGTGCAGCGTCGAGATGACGAGATGGCCGGTTTCGGCAGCGGTCAGCGCCAGCCGCATGGACTCCGGGTCGCGCATCTCCCCGACGATCAGCACGTCGGGCATCTGCCGCAGCGCCGCGCGCAGTGCCGTCGGGTAGTCCGGTGCGTCCACGCCGATCTCGACCTGCTCGACGATCGAGCGTCGGTGCACGTGCTCGTATTCGATGGGGTCTTCGATGGTGATGATGTGGCGCGCGTCACGTCGGTTCAGCTCGTCCACCAGTGCGGCGAGCGTGGTCGACTTGCCCGAGCCCGTGCCGCCGCCAACCAGCACCAGGCCGCGGGTCAACAGCGCCAGTTGCTCGACCTGTGCGGGCAACGAGAGCGAGGACAGCCGCGGCACCGCGCGGGGCAATACCCGGATCGTGGCCGCCGGCTGACCGCGCTCACGGTGCAGGTTCACGCGGAAGCGACCGACGCCCTCGAGACCGAACGACGCGTCGGCGATGCCGTCTCGGAGGTAGACCGCGCGAGCGTGCGGCGGCATCGCGGGCAGGACGGCACGCTCGATGTCGGCGCCAGCCAGGCGGTCCTCGGCCATCGCCACGATTCGCTTGGCGACACGCGCCGACGCCGGCGCCCCTGCCACCAGCAGGAGGTCTGACCCCTGCCGGCGGACCACGTCCCGCAGCCATGCCTCGAGTTGGCCCGCGTCGGTGGTGCCGCCGACCCGTTCACCCGGCCCGGCGCCACCGGCGTGCACATCGACGATCTCGTCATCGCCGGGTGTGGCAGGCGCGACCAGGCTCGCATCCCGATCGGCGTGAGCCGAGTGCTGCGCGTTGAGTTCGTCGATGAGGCGATCGATGTCGGTTTCGGCCACTATGATGCCCTCGTGCGTTCGACCATTCTGCTCCTGTGTGGACTGATTCTCGCCTCGACCACGCTGTCAGGTGGCGCCGCCAGCCAGCCACACGACCCGGCCTGGCTGGGCAAGCCGATGCCGGTGGCAGACGGCGTCGACCTGTTCCGCATCGACGCCACGATGGCCCTGGCATCCGCGCCGCAGCCGCGGTCAGTGCGCCTGCTCCGCCTCGACCCGCGGCGCGTGCGGCTCTCGTCCGCACTGGCCACCGGCATCGTGCCCGGACGAGCCACGGTGGCCGACATCGCGCGGCGCACCAGGGCGGTGGCGGCCGTCAATGCCGGCTTCTTCGGGCCGACGGGTGACCCCAACGGGCTGCTGAAGATCGACGGACGGCTGCTGAGCGACACCCGACGTGCCCGTGGCGCAGTGGCCATCGTGGACGGCCCCGGCGGCGTGAACCTGCACTTCGACCAGGTGAGCGCTCGCGTGCGTGCGCGGTTCAAGGCAGGCGGCCAGTGGCGAACCGTGCCCGTCGATGGCGTCGATACCCGTCGCGCAGCCCGCGCGCTCGTCCTGTATACACCGGCCTCGGGGGCAACGACCGGCACGCAGGCGGGCCTGGAGTGGGAGCTGCGGGGCACGCCGCTCCGCGCCTCGCCCGGCAGCGCCGCAGGCAACACGGCGATCCCCGCGGCCGGCTACGTCCTCTCGTACGGCGCGGCCTCGGCGCCTGCGGCCCTGACCGGACTGCTGCGGGCACCGGCCGTGCAGATCCGGGAATCGATTGCCGTGGTCTCCGGTGAGCGGACGCGCGACTGGGTGCGCGCACCGACCATCGTCGGCGGCGCAGGCTTGCTCCTGCGCGCGGGACAGCGGCTGGCAGACTGGGCCGTCGAGAAGCTTTCGCCGGGATTCGACACCACGACACACCCGCGGACACTCATCGCCCGGGATCGCGCCGGACGCATCTGGCTGGTTACCGTCGACGGCCGCCAGCCGGGCCTGGCGACCGGTGCCAGCTTTGCCGACCTGCACGTGCTGCTCGAGCGGCTCGATGTTGTCGATGCCCTCAACCTCGACGGCGGCGGTTCGACGACAATGGTCGTGCGCGACGCGGTGGTCAACCGCCCCTCGGATCTCACCGGTCCGAGACCCGTCAGTGACGCATTGGTCATCCATACGCGCTGATGACCCCATCGGCCGACTGGGAGCCGTGTCTGCGGCGCCGCCGCGAACGAGTCCGTTGGACGTACCGACCCGCAGACGCGGTGCCTATGACGGTCGTTTGCGCCAGGCGCGGCAAGTGGCGTCGCTATACTCGAATCGAGGCGCCTGTTCCGGGCGCCGCATTTCTGTAACACCCGAGCCAGGAGTCACATGCTGTCCGCACGACCCTCCCTTCTGCTGCGTCGCCTGGGTCGCGCCGCAGCGGTCTTGTCCATCCTGCTGACCGGGGCACTCGGCCGCCCAGCGCTTGCGCAATCGACGGCCGCCAATGGCTCCATCGAGGGCACGGTGTTGGACAAGTCCGGTGGCGTGCTGCCGGGGGTCACGGTCACGGTCAACAACACCCAGACGGGGACCGCGCGGTCGGTGGTGACCAATGAGAGCGGCCTGTACCGGGCGACCCTGCTGCCGCTGGGCACCTACCGGGTCGTTGCCGAACTGCAGGGCTTCAAGCGCTTCGAGCAGGTCGGCGTCACGGTGGGGGCCGGCCAGACGGCCACGGTGAACCTGGCTCTGGAGGTCGGCGATCTCACCGAGACCATCTCGGTGACGGCCGACGCGCCCGTCGTCGACACGTCAAAGGTGGACACCGGCCGCAACCTGAACGAGAACGAGGTCAAGAACCTGCCGCTCGTCTCGCGCAACCCCTACAACTTCGCGCTCCTGCAGCCGGGCGTGACGGGCTACGAGAATTCCGAGTTCGGCGTACCGCGTTTTGCCGCCAACGGCACCCTGCTGCGCATCAACTATCAAATCGACGGCAACACCAACACCCAGAAGGACAGGGCCGGCCTGCGTCTGTTGCCGATCTCCGAGGTGATGGTGCGCGAAGTCAAGGTGGTGACCAGCGGGTATGCGCCGGAGTTCGGCCAGACCACGGGATTGGTCTACAACGCCATCACGCCGTCAGGGACCAACCAGTTCCGCGGTGCGGGCGCCTATCGCTTCCGTCGCAAGCCCTTCAGCGCCTTCCCCTTCTTCTTCCAGGGGCCGCGCACCGACGATCGTCGTCCTGATACCAAGGTCAACACCTACACCGCGGAGCTCGGGGGACCCATCGTCAAGGACAGGTTGCATTTCTTCACCGGCTTCGAGAGCACGTATCGAGATCTCTCTTCGCAGAGCGTGATCACCGTTTTGCCCGCCAACGCCGCCAGACTGGGCCTGGCGCCGCAGCCAGCCGTGGTGCCGCGCGAGCAGACCGCGCGCTTCTTCATCGGAAAAGTGGACTATCAGCTGGCGCAGAACCACCGGGCCACCGCCCGGACGATCGTCTTCCGCAACGATTCGCCCAACAACATCGGCGGCGGGCTGACGTCCATCGAGCGCACCACCGATTTCCTCGACGCCATGGAGAGCACGTCGGGGCAGCTGGTGTCCTCGTTTGGCAGCCGGATGTTGAACGAGTTCCGTGTCCAGTACGCGCGCCGCGTGCAGAGCCGCGGCAGCAACGATGTGTCCGGCACCGGACCGGCGATCAACATCCCGGGCATCGCCAACTTCGGTGGCCCGATCGCCACCGCCGCCGACGCCGGCTTCGGCTTCAGCCAGGGCATCTTCCAGGTGATCAACAACTTCACCTTCCTGCGGGGTAACCACAGCTACAAGTTCGGCGGCGACATCCAGCTGATCGACGACAAGCGCACGGCCACGCTGCTGCAGCTGTACACGTTCCCGTCCATCGACGCCTACCTCGCGGCCAGGAACGGGACCAACCCGCGCAGCTACACCAACTACCAGCAGCTGATTGGCAATCCTGATTTCTCGATGACGTCCTCGGGCTACAGCGTCTTCGTGCAGGACGACTGGCGCGTGAGGCCGGACCTGAAGTTGATCTACGGTCTGCGGTACGACTTCTACAATTACCCCGCGGGCGACCCGGCCGCGCCCTTCGCCTTCTCGCAGTCGTATGCCGACGATGGCAACAACCTCGGCCCGCGCTTCGGACTGGCCTATACCTTCGGCGCCGACAAGCGCCAGGTGCTGCGCGCCAGCAGTGGCCTGATGTACGACCAGATGCTGCTCGGCGCGTACGAGACGTCGATCCAGGCCAACGGCAACCCCGAGCGCATCAACGTGGCCCTGGCCGGTTCGGCAGCCAACTCCCCGGCCTTCCCGGGATCGCTTGCCAATCTGCCGCCCGGTTTCGTGCTCCCGCGGCAGTCGATCACCACCGTCGATCCCGACTTCCAGGTTGCGCGCACCTGGCAGAACAACGTCCAGTACGAGCGCGCCTTCGGCCAGAACTTCTACGGGTCGGCCGGGTACACCTTCGTGAAGGGCCATCTGCTGCCGGTGATCGTCAACATCAACCCGATCAACCCGGTCAGCCAGCTGGCCGACGGCCGGCCGGTGTTCAGCTCGACGATCAACGACACCACCCGCCTCGACCCGCGTTTCAACCAGATCAACGTGGTCCAGTCGCTGGGCGATTCAACCTACAACGCGGCCATGCTGCAGTTTGGCAAGCGGTTGAGCGGCGGCATCCAGTTCGACGTCAACTACACGCTCGGCAAGGGCACCGACAACGCGCCGCTGACCTCCGCACTGTCCGTACAGGGCGACGATGGCGTCAGCGACCCAACCAATCTCGATGGCGACCGGGGGCCGAACCTGCTCGACACGCGCCATAGCTTCGCTGGCAGTGTGATCGTGCAGCCGACGTTCGCGATCGGTGGCCTGGCGGGCGCACTCGTCAACGGCAACCAGCTCGGGCTGATGATGCAGTTCAACTCCGGGCTGCCCGTCAACCTGCGCAGCGCCACCGACCTCAACGGCGACGGCGTGCTTGCCGATCGGCCGCTCTTTGTCGGCCGCAACTCGCTCTACCTGCCGGCACGCTACAACGTGGACGCCCGCTTCTCGCGCTTCATCCCGCTCGGCGGTACCCGTCGTGTCGAAGTGGCAGGCGAGTTCAAGAATCTGTTCAACACGGTGCAGACGTCAGCCGTCAACCGCATCCTCCCGACAAATGCCCTCGGCGAACTGACAAGCGGCGCGCTGCCCACCAGCAGCGGCCAGCTGCAGCCGACGGCAGGCTATGAACAGCGGCTGTTCCAGCTGGGAGTGAAGTTCTACTTCTGAGGTATAGGTAGGGCGCGTTCCCCGAACGCGCCGTTCGCCGACTTGAAGGGGCAGCTCGGGGAGCTGCCCCTACCTCACATCCGTCCCGTCCCGCCGACCATGCACAGACCTGCCCTTCGATCCCTCTCACGCGCAGCCTGCGCGGCACTCGTGGTCGCACTCGCCGTGCCGGCGCACGCCCAGTACCGTCTCCAGCCGGTCGGTGAGCGGCCCGATCATGCGGCGCTGGGCCTGGTGCTCAGGCAGCTCGGCACGGTTGGCAGCCTGATGATGACCACCGCCCATCCCGACGACGAGAACAACGCCTTGCTGGCGCGGTACAAGTTCCAGAACGGGGTGCGCACCACGCTGGTCACCGCCACGCGGGGCAACGGCGGCCAGAACGAGATCGGACCGGAGATCTTCGAGTCGCTGGCCGTCCTGCGCACCGAGGAGCTGCTGGCGGCGCACCGCGTCGACGGGGCCGAGCAGTACTTCGCACGCGCGGTCGACTTCGGGTTCTCGTTCAGCCAGGAGGAGACGTTCGAGCGGTGGCACCGCGAGACGATCCTCGAGGACTACGTCTACTGGATCCGCAAGATTCGCCCCGACGTGATCATCGGCTTCGTCTGGGATCACACCCAGGGCGGCGGTCAGCACCACCAGGCCTCGGCGCACATCTCGGCCGAGGCGTTCCGCGCGGCTGGGGACGCCACCAGGTTCCCCGCGCAGATCGCCGCCGGGCTGCGGCCGTGGCAGGCCTCCAAGTTCTACTACACAGGCGGCTTCGGGCCGGCCGTGGACAAGGTTGATCCGGCGTCGGTCTGCCGCGTCGATGGCAACCAGTTCGATCCCCTGCTCGGGCGCACGTACAACGAACTGGGCAGCGAGGCGCGCAGCCTGCACATGTGTCAGGGGATGCCGCAGCTGTACAGCCTGCCGGGCCCGCAGCCTCGCGCCTACGTGCTGCAGGACACCGTCCTGCCGACGCCCAAGGCCGAACAGAACGCCGACATCTTCGCCGGGATTGACACCGGGCTGCGCAGTCTCGCCCGGTATGGCCGCGGCGGTTCACCGGCTCTCGGACTGGCCATCGAGGCGCTCGATGGACAGGTGCGCAATGCCCAGCTCGCCTTCGAGACCAAGGGCGTAGCCGCCGCGCGGTCGTCGCTGCCGCAGGTGCTCACCACGATCCGGGCACTGCGGTCGCTGCTGGTGAACATGCAGCCCGACGCCGCTGCCCGGGACGAGGTGGACTTTCGCCTGGAACAGAAGGAGCGTCAGGCTGAGCACGCCATGCGGCTGGCCGCGGGACTGCGCGTCGACCTGCTGGCCGACGATGGACTCGTGGTCGGCCGACAGAAGACCAAGGTGGTCCTGCGCGCGTTTGCCGGCGCGGGCGAGGGCGTCTCGGTCAACGCCGTCGAGTTCACCGGCTTCGATGCCCCCGGTGCCTGCCCGGCATCGCCAATCGACGGCGTGAAGCCGTATGCCTGCGAGGCGACACTCGATGTCCCCGCCGCGGCCAAACTGACCACCGCCTACTGGAAGCGACAGCCCGATCGCGACTACTACGACTTCGATCCGGAGGCGCCGTTCGGTTTGCCCTTCGAACCGACGCCGTTCACCGCCAAGGTCACGCTGACAATCGGCGGGCTCGACCAGGTGGTGACCTACCCGGTCCACTTCCGCCATCAAGGCACCGTCTTCAGCGGTGAGAAGCGAGACGAGTTGCTCGTGGTGCCGGGCCTGGCCGTCACCCTCGGCGCCGAGGTCGTGGCGTTTCCAGGCGGCGGCGTCTCGCGCGACATCGCCGTCGTCGTGACCAACCACCTCAAGACCGGGGCCACGGTTGACGTGACGCTGCAACTGCCTGCCGGGTGGACGTCCAGTCCGGCGGCGGCAGCGATTGCCTTCGCCCGTGAGGACGAGGCCCGCCAGGTGCACTTCGCCATCACGCCCCCGGCCGGGACGAAACCGGGGCGCTACGACGTCCGGGCCGTCGCCACGCGTGAGGGGCGGGCCTACGACAAGGGCTACCAGACCATCGAGTACCCGCACATCCATCGCCGCCACCTCGTGGCCGATGCCACTGGCACGTTGAAGGTGCTGGACCTGCAGCCGGTCACCGGGGTGACCGTGGGCTACATCATGGGCGTCGGTGACCAGGTGCCGCCGGCCCTCACGCAACTCGGCGCGGCCGTCGAGTTGCTCTCGCCAGAGGCACTCGCCTCGGCCGACCTCTCCAAATACACGGTGGTGATGACGGGCGTGCGCGCGTACGAACGCCGTGGCGACCTGCGTGCCTACAACCAGCGGCTGATCGACTATGCCGCCAAGGGCGGCACGGTCATCGTCCAGTACAACAAGTTCGAGTTCAACGAAGCGCAATACGGCCCGTACCCGGGCATGGTCGGACGGCCCTCCGCCAATCCCGGGCCGTTCGGCAGGTTCTCGGCCGACCGCGTGACCGACGAACGGGCGCCGGTCACGGTGCTGGTGCCGAGTCATCCGCTCTTCAACACGCCGAACACGATCGGCGACGCCGCCTGGGAGGGATGGGTCCAGGAGCGCGGGCTGTACTTCTTCGGCACCGAGGCGGCCGACAAGCGCTACGTGGACCTCGTGGAGATGGCCGACTCCTACCCCAACAACCCCGGTCCGAAGCGAGGCGCGCTGGTCGAGGCGCGTGTTGGCCAAGGACGCTGGATATACGTCGGCCTCAATCTATGGCGCCAACTGCCGGCCGGCACCGATGGGGCCTATGCCCTGATGGCCAACCTGCTCTCGCTGGGCAAGCGCTGACCGGCCCCCGTTCCGCTGACGGTTCTGTCGGGTCTCCGGAGCGTTTTGGCGCCGGCGGACCGACACAACCTGTTGCAAAAGTGTGGCAGCATCGGTAAAACGTCACTTCCTGGACAATCTGTGCCCGGGAACGGACCTTGCTGTTCCCAGGTAACTGCAACATGGCGCGAAAAGACGACCGCATCGAGCATCTCCTCCGCCGGGCCGGCTTTGGCGGCAGCCCGGACGAGGTCGCCGAGCTGGCCCAGATCGGGTACCACGCGGCCGTGGACCTGCTCGTCTTCTACGAGCAGGCTCCAGACGACGTCGATGCGCGCATTGGCGTGCCCGGCCATGCCGGGGTCACCACCCGCGGGCAGTTCTCGCCGGATACCTCCATCACCGACGCGCGACAGCGATGGCTGTTCCGGATGGTCCACTCGCGGCGCCCGCTGCAGGAAAAGATGGCGCTGTTCTGGCACCATCACTTCGCCACCGCCTACCAGAAGATTGCCGACACCTACGGCGGGCCGATTGCCACGCGCATGCTCTCGGCCACCGACGCCTACAACGGCACCAGGAGCAGTCCGCCGGGGCAGATCGAGCAGTTTCGCCACGGGGCGCTGGGCAGTTTCTACGACCTGCTGGTCGGGGTGGCCCGCGACCCGGCGATGCTCGTGTGGCTGGACGGCCGCCTCAACGTGCGCGGCACGCCGCAGGAGAACTTCGCGCGCGAGGTGATGGAGCTGTTCACGATGGGCATCCGCCCGTCCGACACCGCTCCCAACAACTACACCGAAGACGACGTCAAGGCCGCGGCCCGCGTGTTCACGGGCTGGAATCTCAACGTCGGGGCGCGAGGCCTGAACAACGTCAACGACCCGGTCGTCGGGTACAACTACCTCTACCGACCCGAACGTCACGACACCGCCAGCAAGACGTTCTCGTTTGACATCTACCCTGGCGGCGGTCGGACGATCACCTCGAGCGGCGAGCAGGAGGGCCTCGATTTCCTGCTGGCCTGCTGCCGGCATCCGCAGACCGGCCCGCGGCTGGCACGCAAGCTGTACGGGTTTTTCGTCAGCGAACTCCAGCCGGCGCCGGCGTCCTTTGTCGAGCGCATCGCCAACACCTTCTACAGCACGAACTTCGACATGCGCCGCGTCGTGCTCCAGGTGTTGCTGTCACAGGAGTTCCAGGACGAGTCCAACTACTACACGCGCTACGCCTGGCCAGTCGAGTTCGTGGTCAAGTCGATCAAGGAGACCGGCTGGGCGGGCCTCTCCGTGGACAGCGCGTTGACGCCGATGCTGGCGATGGGCCAGACGCTGTTCGAACCGCCCGATGTCAATGGCTGGGAGACTGGCCCGGGCTGGTTCTCGACCGGCGGCATGCTCGCGCGCATGAACTTTGCCGCCACCCTCACGCAGAACCAGCGCTTCAACCTGCGCGAGGCCGCCCGCCCGTCGAAGGGGTCGCCGGAGTCGGTGCTGTCGCACACCCTCGAAAGGCTGTCGCCGATGCCGTTTGACTCGCCCCCCTACAACGAGCTGCTTGGCTACCTCCGCGCCGGCACGAACTGGACGGGCTCGGACGCCGAGTTGCTCGCCAAGGCCGCGGGCGTGGCCCACCTGGTGCTCGCCTCACCGCAGTACCAGTTCGTGTAGGCCTGTCGAATTGTCCCTATGACCTCCAACCGTCGTCAGTTCATCAAGGGCGGGGTCGCCGCCTTTACTGTCAGTTTCGCCGCGCCGGCGTTCCTCTCCGACATCGCCCGGGCCCAGGGCGCACGCGCGCGCAACCTGGTGGTGTTGTACCTGAGTGGCGGCAACGATGCCTTGAGCATGGTCGTGCCCTACGGCAACGCTGGCTACTACCAGCGCCGGCCCACGATTGCCGTGCCTGCGGGCAGTGTCCTGCAGGTGGGCACCGACGCGGGTGGCACGACGGTCGGTCTGCATCCGCGCCTGACGGGGCTCAAGCAGGTGTTTGACGCGGGCCGCCTGGCGCTGGTGCAGCGCAGCGGCTATCCCAATTCCAGCCGGTCGCACTTTCTCGGCACCGACATCTGGTCAACGGCCGATCCCGCCAACCCGTCCGGCCCGGGCTGGCTCGGTCGGTACCTCGAGCTGCTGCCACAGCCACTGGATCCGCTCACCGGCTGGAACACGGTGCGCGAGACGCCGCGGACACTGCTCTCGCGCTTTGTCGGCGTGCCGGCCATTCCTGATCCGCGCACGTACGCCTTCAGCAGCCCGAACACCGGCAACGAGGCCCTCTACGCCCGCCAGGCCGCCACCCGGATCGCGTCGCACGTGCCGGTGGACCGCCCACATCTCTCCTTTGTCTCCGGCACCGCACGCGCCGCGTTCGACACGCTCGACCGCGTGGCGTCGGTGGCCCAGTACGTGCCCACGGTGACCTACCCCAACACCGGCCTCGGGAGCGCGTTGCGGGCCGTCGCCGGCTCGATGGTGCGCGGCATCGGCACCCGCGTGTTCTGGGTCCAGACCGGCGGCTTCGATACGCACGCTTCGCAAAATCCCAACCAGGAGAACGGCGCCTACTACCGCCTCATGGCGACAATGGACGACGCATTGCTGGCCTTCTACACGGACATGCGCAATCAGGGGCTGTTGAACGACACGCTCGTGCTGCAGTTCTCCGAGTTCGGCCGGCGCGTTTACGAGAATGGCAGCCAGGGCACCGATCACGGTTCCGCGAGCTCGATGATGCTGCTCGGCGGCGGCGTCAACGGCGGCCTCTACGGCACCGCTCCGGACCTTCGCGACACCCCGGGCAACCCCACCCTCGAGAGCAGCAACGGCGATGTCCGCTACCAGACCGATTTCCGTTCGGTCTATGCTCGCGTCCTGGACAACTGGCTTGGCGCGAATTCCCAGGCGGTGCTTGACGGCGACTTCCGGAATCCGGGGCTGACCTTCCTGTAGAGGAAGCGTTCCCTGGATCCTGCAGGCCTCACATCTGGAGCGGGTGACTGTGCGTAGAGAAAGGTGTGCGGGCTGATGTGGCTGCTTGTTGCGCTGGCCGTGGACTCTGCCGATCCATGGCAGTCGCGTGACGCCGATGCCGACGCCATGAAGCGCATGGCCGGCGGCGACGGCAGCGCGCTGGCCGAGATCTACGACCGGCACGGCCGGTCGCTGTTCTCGCTGGCGGTGCGGATCCTGCGGGATCAGTCCGATGCCGAGGAAGTGGTGCAGGACGTGTTTGCCCAGGCCTGGCGGCAGGCGGCCCGTTACGACACCACACGTGGCGCCGTCGTCGCCTGGTTGCTGATGATGGCGCGCAGTCGGGCGATTGATCGGCTGCGCGCGCGTCGCGGGCAACCACCGTTGCAGGGCGATCATCCGTCCGCCCTGCGCGACGCGGCAGACGTGGCCACGCCCATCGATATCGCCCTGCTGACGGCAGATCAGATCGCCCGCGTGCGCGCGGCGCTCGAGTCTCTGCCGGATGCACAGCGGGCGGCCATCGAACTGGCGTTCCACGAAGGCCTCACGCACACCGAAGTCGCCGAGCGGCTCGAGCAGCCACTCGGCACGATTAAAACCCGCATCCGCCTCGGCTTGCTGCGCCTGCGCGCGGCGATGCCGTCACACGGCGATGCACCTGCTATGGGGGGAGGCCAGGCATGACGACGTCAGGGACCGATCCCCGATACGACTCGCTCGCCGAACTGGCGCTCGGCACGCTTCCAGCGGCCGAGCGGCCGACCATCGAGGCGTGGCTGGCCGAGGACGCGGCTGCCCGGGACGAACTTCTCGCCTTGCGTGAGTCGCTCGTCCTGCTGGCGCTGACCCCGACCGAGGCCGAACCCTCCGCAGATCTGCGTACCCGGGTCCTGGCGATCAGCGGGCAGGGGGCCGATGGCGCGGCCCCGGCCTCGATCGCGAACCCCGCCGGCACGTTGCCGTTCACGACAGCGCGCAAGGGTGGCGCCGGCGCGATGTGGGGCTGGTTGGCAGCGGCCGCCTCGGCGCTGCTGGCGATGGGCCTCGGCTGGTACGCCCTGGAACTGCGATCCGACGTGGAGCGGCTGCAGGCCGATCTGCAGGTGTCGGAGGCACGCCTGGTGCAAGCCGAAGTGGAGGGTCGGTCCAATCGCACCCGTCTGGCCCGCGCGCAGGCCCAGACGGCGATCCTGTCGGCCGACGATCTCCGGCGCGTCGATCTGGTGGGACAGCCGGGGGCCCCGCAGGCCGTGGCGCGGGCGTTCTGGAGCCGAGCCCGGGGGCTGGTGCTCACCACCACGCGCCTGCCGGCGCTGCCAGCGGGCCGGACGTACCAGTTGTGGGTGCTCACCTCCGGCGCGCCGATCAGCGCTGGCGTCTTCCGTCCGGACGACTCAGGCGGAAGCTCGATGCTCTTTGACACACCGGTGTCGCTGCCCGCACCCGATGGGATGGCGGTGTCGATCGAACCTGAAGGCGGCGTGCCCGCCCCGACCGGCGAGATCGTGTTGATGGGCAAGGCAGACTAGGCTCGATGTGAGCTCTTTCGGATAAGTGAACGCGTAGCCTTGCGCGTACGCCATCCGACTGCTCTACTGTCGCATGCCGCCCGCAGAGCCGTCCGGCACGTTCGTCCCGCAGGCCCCCTGTTTGACCAGTACTCCCTGGGGCGTGCCTACGACGAGATGTTCGACGTGCCCGGGCAGCCGCGGGCGCACTACGCCGCCCTCTTCGAGCAGCTCGGCACGCTGTCGGTGGCCGAGCTGGAGCGTCGTCAGCAGGTCGCCGACCGCGCCTTCCTCCATCAGGGCATCACCTTCACCGTCTACGGCGACAGCCGCGGCACCGAGCGCATCTTCCCCTACGACCTGCTGCCCCGGATCATCACCGGTGAGGAATGGCAGCGGCTCGAACGCGGGCTCATGCAGCGCATCACCGCCCTGAACCTGTTCCTGCGCGACATCTACCACGAGGGCCGGATCCTGCGGGAAGGCGTCGTGCCCCGCGACCTGATCTTCAGCTGCCCGCACTACCGCCGCGAGATGCGGAGCCTGCGCGTGGCTGGCGATCGCTACGTGTCGGTGGCCGGCACCGACCTGGTGCGCCTCGCCGACGGTCAGTTTGCCGTCCTGGAGGACAACCTGCGCGTGCCGAGCGGCGTGTCGTACATGCTGGCCAACCGGGCCGTCATGAAGCGCACCTTCTCGCGACTGCTCGCGCGTCACAGCGTGCGGTCCATCGACCACTACGCCCAGGCCCTGCTGCGCACCCTCCGCGATCTGTCGCCGCAGGGCCGCCCGAACCCCACCGTCGTCCTGCTCACGCCCGGCGTCTTCAACTCCGCCTACTTCGAGCACGCCTTCCTGGCCCGCCAGATGGGCATCGAACTGGTCGAAGGGCGCGACCTCTTCGTCCACGACAACGTCGTCTACATGCGGACAACCTCGGGCGCCAAGCGCGTCGATGTGATCTACCGCCGCGTGGACGATGACTTCGTCGACCCGCTCGCCTTCAGGGCTGACTCGCAGCTGGGTGTCACCGGGCTCTTCAATGCCTACCGCGCGGGCAACGTCTCGCTCGGCAACGCCATCGGCACCGGCGTGGCTGATGACAAGGCGGTCTACGCGTACGTCCCGGCCATCATCAAGTTCTATCTCGACGAGGATCCGATCCTGGGCAACGTCGAGACCTACCTGCTCGGCGATCCGGTGCAGCGCGACCACGTGCTGCAGCACCTCCCGGAGCTGGTGGTGAAGGCGGTGGGGGAATCAGGCGGGTACGGGATGTTGATCGGCCCGCACAGCACCGCCGCCCAGCGCGCGCAGTTCCGCGACCGCATCCTCGCCAACCCGCGCAACTACATCGCCCAGCCGACGCTCGACCTGTCGTGCGCGCCCTGCTTCATCGACCAGCACGTCGAGCCGCGGCACATCGATCTGCGCCCGTACATCCTGGCGGGCGAGAAGACGGTGATCGTGCCAGGCGGCCTGACGCGCGTCGCGCTGCGTCGCGGGTCGCTGGTGGTCAACTCCTCGCAGGGCGGCGGCAGCAAGGACACGTGGGTGCTCGAATGAGTGGCGGTGGGCAGATGCTGTCTCGCGTCGCCGACCACCTGTACTGGTTGAGTCGTTATCTCGAACGCGCCGAGCACACCGCCCGGCTGCTCGAGATCAGCGTCACGCTGGCGGCGGATCGCACGCCCGAGTCCCAGTCGCGGCAGGGCGTGCGGATCCTGAGCGCGCTGCAGGCCCTGGACGCCCAGCGCGCCGGGCTGGTGGACTTCGCCCTGCTGGCAGTGGACCTGACTGTGGGTGACCGCGAGGAGTCGCTGCTGGCCTGCGTCTCGCACGCGAGAGAGAACGCCCGCCAGGTGCGCGAGCAGATCAGCGTCGACATGTGGGAGGAGCTCAATCGGCTCTATCTCCGGCTGCAGGCGGCGCGCGAGGATCGCAGCTGGCAGGAACAGCCCGAGGACCTGTTCAGGGACGTGCGCCATTCGGTGTACCTGTTCAAGGGCATGACCAGCTCCACGATGGTGCGTGGCGAGGGGTGGCAGTACATGGAGCTGGCGCGCTTCCTCGAACGCTCGCTCAACACGTCGATGCTGCTCGACGTCCACCTGCGCGAGTTCCACGACAGCCTGCGCACCGGAGTCGAGGCCACCGAGTACGTCGAGTGGCTGTCGCTGCTGCGCTGCTGTGCCTCGTTTGACGCCTACGTGCGGGCCCATTCCGGGTCGATCCGGCCGCTGCACGTGGTGGACTTCCTGGTGCTCGACGCGCAGTTCCCACGCTCGCTGCGCTTCTCGGCCGACCGCATCGAGGAATCGCTCAAACACCTGGCCCGCCTGGCGGGACGCACCCAGCCGGCGCGCGTCGAGCGCCTCGCCGGCTGCTGCGCGCCTCGCTGCAGTTCGTGCAGATCGAGGACCTGCTGCACGGCGACCTGCTGCAGACGCTCGAACACGTTCGACGACAGTGCCGCCTGATCCACCACGCGACATACCAGAGCTACATCTCGTACCAGCTCGAGAGCGAGGTCACGTGATGGTGATCCCTCTCCCGACGCCCGTGACCCGGTCCCCGGACTGCGAAGCCGCCCGATGCGATACACCGTCTACCACCTGACCCACTTCCGCTACGACGCGCCGGTGAGCGAGAGCGTGATGGAAGTGCGCATGCAGCCGCGCACCGAGAGCGTCCAGCGCTGCCTGCGCTTCGAGCTGGCGACCACGCCGCGCTCCCGCGTGTTCGCGTACCAGGACCCCGAGGGTAACGTCGTCCATCATTTCGACGTCCCGGCGCGCCACCGCGAGCTCACCGTGGTGGCCGAGTCGGTGGTCGAATTCGTGGCCGACATCGCCATCCCCTCCAGCGGCGACCTGGCGATGTGGGATCTGCTGGACGAGCCCGGGACGCGCGAGCGCTTCTTCGAGTTCCTCGAGCCCTCGCACTTTGCCCGCCCGACCGAGGCGCTGGTGGCGTTTAGCCGCGAACTCGGTCTCAGCCGACAGACCGACCCGCTGTCACTGGTCCGGCGGCTGATCACCCAGCTGTACGACGCCTTCGAGTACGCGCCCAAGTCCACCCGCGTCGACTCGCCCATCGACGATGCGCTGGCGGCCCGGCGGGGCGTGTGCCAGGACTTCGCCCACGTCACCATTGCGCTCATCCGCCGCCTGGGCATCCCGTGTCGGTACGTGAGCGGTTACCTGTTCCACAACCAGCAGAACGGCGAGCGCTCGGTGGACGGCGCGTCACACGCGTGGGTCGAGGCGTGGCTGCCGTCGCTTGGATGGGTCGGCATCGACCCCACCAACAAGACCCTGGCCATGGACCGGCACATCCGCGTGGCGATCGGCCGCGATTACCACGACGTGCCACCGACCCGTGGCGCCTTCAAGGGCAATGCCCGCAGCGAGCTGGGTGTGGCCGTCCGCGTCCAGACCACCGATGCGCCGATCGAGCCGTCCGACGTGATGCCGGCACTCTACTGGGCCGCCCCGGAGCCCGACATCGAGCCGCCGATCGCCGACGACGCGCAGGAGCAACAGCAACAGCAACAACAGTAATTCTGAATTCATACTGCCAAATTGCGTCAGCAATAAGCGTTGACGGTCGTGCACATTGCGACTATGTTCAACCCGAAATCGCCGAACTGCCACGAGTGACCACCACGTCCGGCGCGGACGTGGTGCGCCCTCGGACGCTCCGGGCAGGCTGGATGCCGTGTCTTGCCGCTGTCTGCACCAGCGGCTGGGAGGAACACGTTGCGACCATCACTGTGGACTTTCGTCGTCGCCGCAGTTCTGGCTGTTGGCATCTCGCCAGCGGCGGCGCAGTACACGACCGCCAGCCTGGCCGGCACCGTCACTGATGCGCAGGGAGGCACGCTGCCCGGATCGCAGGTGACCGTGCTCCAGGTGGATACGGGGTTCACGCAGGAGACGGCCTCGGACCAGAATGGCGCCTTCCTGTTTCCCCGGCTTCCGGTGGGCAGGTACGAGCTGCGCGTCGAGCTGCAGGGGTTCACGACCTACCGGCAGACCGGCATCACCTTGGCGGTCAACCAATCCGCGAATGTCGCGGTTGCGCTACAGATCGGCCAGATGACCGACGAGGTCACTGTCGAGGGTGGCGCGGAACTCGTAGTCACACGGTCTGGCACGATCGGGCAGTTGATTGACGAGAAGCTGGTGTCCGAGCTGCCGCTCAACGGACGGATGGCGCAGTCGCTGGTGTTTCTGGCCGCGGGGACGGTAGACCTCGGGCGCAACGGCTGCCGTATCTGCGGTCACGGCGGCGTCTACCCGGGCGAGCAGACGGCGGGTGTGAACGGCGCCGGCATGGGCCAGGTCAACTACCAGCTGGACGGCGCGGGACACAACGATACCTACCTGAACGTCAACGTGCCCTTTCCCAACCCGGACGCCGTCCAGGAGTTCGCGCTCCAGTCCAGCAACTTCACTGCCGAATACGGCAATGCCGCCGGGGGCATCGTCAACATCGTCACTCGTTCGGGGACCAACAAGATCAGCGGCACGTTGTTCGAGTTCCTCCGCGACGGGAAGCTGAATGCGCGAAATTTCTTTGCGCCCGGGAAGGACACGCTCGAGCGACACCAGTTCGGCGGCAGCGTGGGAGGGCCGATCCTGAAGGACAGGTTGTTCTACTTCGGCACGTACCAGGGGACGCGTATCCGCAGCAAGGCCGCCGGTCGCGTGGCCTTCGTGCCGACCGCCGCGGAGCGCGCGGGGGACTTCTCGGCGCTGTCGCGCCAGCTCGTGGATCCCGTTACGAGGCAGCCGTTCCCGAACAATCAGCTTCCCCAGGACCGGATCAGTCCCGTAGCGAAGTATTTTCTCAACTCGATCCCTCTGCCTAATCGCGACGGCCGTGAGCTGAGATTCACGGGCACGGAGCAGCGTGAGACCGAGAACCAGTTCATGGCCAAGGTCAACTACAGCCGCGGCGCGCACCAGGTCAGCGGGCGCTACTTCTTCACCGACTACGACCGGCCGGCCGTGATCCCGACCGACAACATCCTGGCGGCCGCAAGCACCGGCAACGCCGTCCGGGTGCAGAACGTGTCGATCAACCACACGGTGTCGGTCCGCCCGACGCTGCTGCTCAACAGCACGTTCGGCTTCAACCGACAGCGCGGAGGCTCGCTCTCGAGCGCCCCGTTCAGCTACCCGGACGCGGGCGTCCGCATCTCGTCAGCGGCCGCGTCGGCGCTGAAGGCGCCGCCCGAGATCGTCATGAGCGTGACCGGCGCCTTCAACATCAACACGAACCATCTCGGGGACTTCGACCGGGGCGACTTCACCATTCGTGAGCAGCTCACGAAGGTGCACGGCGCGCACGAGTTGCATGTCGGCGGGGAGATGGTGCGGCTCTCGAACCACATCACGAACACCTTCCGCATGGATGGCAACTTCACGTTCAATGGGCAGCTGTCTGGCGATGGCCTGGCCGATTTCCTGCTCGGGCGCCCCTCGACCTTCGTCCAGGGTGGGGGCGAGTTCAAGGACCTCAAGGGGACGCGCTGGGGCGCCTTTGTCCAGGACAACTGGCGCGCCACCCAGAAGCTGACGCTGAATCTCGGCGTTCGCTGGGACCCGTACCTGCCTTACTACGACCGCGACGGCCGGGTCGTCTGCTTCGAGCCAAACGCAAAATCCACGCGCTATCCCAATGCCCCGGCCGGCCTCCTCTACGGCGGCGACGACAACGATGAAGGTTGCCCCACCGGCGGCTCCGAGGCCAACCTCTGGAACATTGCGCCCAGGCTCGGCTTCGCGTACCGGCTGACACAGGACGGCAAGACGAGCGTGCGGGGAGGCTACGGCCACTTCTACACGCCGATCCAGTCCAGTGCCTTCAACCCCTTCACCAACATCGCGCCGTTCGCGCCTGGATTCTCCTTCGACGCCGTCTCGTTCGAGAACCCGTTTGGCAGCGCTGGCGTGCGCAATCCATTTCCCGACCAGTACGGCCCGCGTGTCCCTGGGGCCGAAGCCACGTTTGTCACGCCGGCAGAAGTGCGGGCCGTGTTCGATCGAGATTTCCGCACGCCGCTCCTGGCCTCGTGGAACATCTCGCTCGAGCGTCAGTTCGGCGACGCCTGGGTGGTGCGGGGCGCCTACATCGGCAACAAGGGCACCTATTTCTTCGGCGCCGCGGAGAGCAGCCGCGAGATCAACCCGGCCATCTACGTGCCCGGTGCGTCGTCGTTGGCAAACACCCAGGCCCGGCGCGTCTATCGAGACTTCAGCCGCATCGGCCTGTACCAGTCGGTCAACTCCACCACCTACAACTCGCTGCAGCTGAATGCCGAGCGGCGCTTCCGCCAGGGATTGTCAGTGCTCGTCAACTACACGTTCTCGAGAAAGGAAGACGACTACGGCTGGACCACGCCGGATGACCTCGCCTTTGATCGAGGCCTGTCTCGCGAAGACGTGCCGCACAATTTCAAGTTCGCCAATGTCTGGCAGATCCCCGACCTTGCCGATCATCCCGCGCTGCGTGCGCTGCTCAACGGATGGATGGTGAACACGATCGTGACCTGGCAGAGCGGCTTCCCGTTCTCGATCATGAGCGGTCGCGACAACTCGTTCAGCGGAATCAACCGCGACCGGGCGGACTGGACTGGCGTCGATCCCAGCCTCGGCAGCGACCGGTCCCATGGCGATATGGTTGCGCGCTACTTCGATACGTCGGCGTTCACCGTGAATGCCATCGGCACCTTCGGCAACTCGCCGAAGAACATGATCCGCGGCCCGGGGTATTTCAACGCCGACTTCGCGCTGTTGAAGTCCACCAGAGTGGCGGCCGTGGACGTGCAGTTTCGCGCCGAGGCCTTCAACGTCCTGAACAACGTGAACTTCAATCTGCCCAACAACAATGTGTCGTCGGCCCAGTTCGGCCGGATCACGTCCGCACTCGACGGCCGCATCCTGCAGTTCGGCCTGAAGATGCTGTTCTAGCGATGTCACTGGCACGTGTGCTCGCCACGATGGCTGACCGCGCAGGCTGATCCGTGTGCCCGGGGGCCTGCCCCCACCTGGAGAGTTGCGGAGCGTATGCATAACCGTGCCGTACTGATAGTCGTGATCGCGTGCGCAACGGCGTGGGGCGCTTCGCCTCACTCGCAGACCAGCGTCGAGGCTGCGGCGCGCATCGCTGCAGCGCCATCTGCCCCGCGCGTGCTGGCGGCGGGAGCGCTGCCGCGCGACAGTCGCCTTGGGCCACTCAAGGACCTGAACGGCTACTTCCCGTTTACCCCGTCTTCCTCGCGCGAGGCGTGGGAGACCCGTGCGGCGCAGGTACGCCGGCAACTCCTCGTGGCGACGGGCTTGTGGCCGATGCCTGCCCGTACGGCGCCCGAGGCCGTGATCCACGGGCGCGTCGACCGCGACGGCTACACGGTGGAGAAGGTGTATTTCCAGAGCTTTCCCGGACATTTCGTCACGGGAAACCTTTACCGTCCCACAGGCCGGTCCGGCCGGCTGCCCGCGGTGCTGTCGGCGCACGGGCATTGGCCGGACGGGCGCTTTCAGGAGAAGTCGCCGAAGGAGTGGAAGCAGGACCTGGCCAGCGGCGCCGAGCGGTACGAGTCGAGTGCGCGCTTTCCGCTGCAGGCACGCGCGGCGCAACTGGCGCGCATGGGGCTCGTGACCTTCTTTTACGACATGGTGGGCTACGCCGACAGCGTGCAGATCCCCGAAGAAGTCGCGCACCGGTTTGCCAAGTCCCGCCCCCACATGGAGGGCGTCGGAGGCTGGGGCTACTACAGCACGCAGGCCGAGCTGCGGCTGCAGGACATCATGGGCCTGCAAACCTACAACTCCCTTCGCGCGCTCGACTGGCTAAGCGAGCTTCCCGACGTCGATTCTGCGAGGATCGCAATGACGGGCGAAAGCGGCGGAGCCACCCAGACCTTCGCGCTGGCCGCCATCGATCCGCGTATCCGCGTCGTGTTTCCCGCCGTGATGGTGTCCACAGCCATGCAGGGGGGCTGCACATGCGAGAACGCACCGTACCTGCGCATCGGCACGGGCAACGTGGAGCTGGCCGCCCTCATCGCGCCGCGTCCGCTGGGCATGACCTCGGCTGACGACTGGACCAAGGAGTTCGAGACCAAGGGGTTCCCGGACTTGCAGCGCCATTTCGCGATGCTCGGCGCGCAGGACAAGGTGATGCTGACGCCGCTGACGCAGTTCGGGCACAACTACAACTACGTCAGCCGGGCCGCCATGTACGGCTGGCTCAACACGCACTTGAAGCTCGGACTCCCCGAGCCGGTCGTCGAGCCCGACTTCACGCCGCTGAGCATCGAAGAGGCCAGTGTGTGGAATGCCGCGCATCCCAAGCCATCCGGCGGCGAGGCGTACGAGCGATCGCTGCTGGCGTCCATGGCGCGCGAATCCGATCGCCAGCTGGCGGCGTTGACCCCCACCGACGCGAAGTCGCTGGCCACGTTCCGCGACGTGGTGGGCGGGGCCGTGGACACGCTCATCGGACGGCGGCTCACCACCGCCGATCAGGTCCAGGCCGAAACCGTGGCCGAAGAAGCGCGCAATGGCTATCGCGAGCGGCGTCTGCTGATCAGGAACGCCCACGGCGAAGAGCTGCCCGCGATTCTGCTGGTCGCCGGCCCCGCCGGGTCGGCCCGCACCCCGGGGCGGGCCGTCGCGTGGATTACGGGCCGCGGCAAGTCGTCACTCTTTGATGCCGCCGGCAGGCCGATCGCACCCGTACGCAGGATGCTGGCCGCCGGCGTGAGCGTGCTCGGCGTCGATCTGCTGTACCAGGGCGAGTTTCTCGAGGACGAGCAGGCGCAGGTTACCGCACGCCGCGTCGAGAACCCGCGGCCGTACGCTGGCTACACGATCGGCTACAACCACCCGCTGTTCGCGCAGCGTGTGCACGACGTGCTGTCGGCGATTGCCTTCCTTCGGCAGCTCTCGGGGCCGGACCAGATGACCGGCGTCGATCTGGTCGGCCTCGCGGGCGGTGGACCGCTCGCCGCAGCCGCACGCGCCCAGGCCGGGGACGCGGTGACGGCGGCGGCCATCGACACCGAGGGGTTCAGGTTCGCGACGACGGTTTCGCTCACCGACCCGTCTTTCCTGCCCGGCATCGTGAAGTATGGCGACGTGCCGGCACTGTTGGCTGCCGGCGCGCCCGGCAGGCTGTGGCTCGCCGGCGAGGGGCGCGGAACCCCGTCGCTCGTGACCGCCGCCTACCGTGCGGCGGGTGCGCCGCAGCAGTTGACGACCGCGTCA
>Ga0136633_1000248_pt1 | contig 40969 bp, 38 predicted proteins | sample AntDrymeUQ832206_2_FD_105494 | JGI IMG/M metagenome (GOLD analysis project Ga0136633, IMG submission 105494) | Polar desert sand microbial communities from Dry Valleys, Antarctica - metaG UQ83 (22.06) | ecosystem: Environmental > Terrestrial > Soil > Desert | place: Antarctica: Dry Valley... | reverse complement strand
TCGAATACCGTCCACACGCTGACCCGCGAGAACACCGGCCCGAACGTCGGCTACCGCGTGCCCATCGTGCACTGGGACTTCGTTCCCGACTGGGACGGCCTCGACGTGAAGTGCGTCCCCAAGGGCTCTGGCTCCGAGAACATGAGCTTCCTCAAGATGTGCGTTCCCGCCGACGGCGTGACGGGGATCAAGAAGTTCGTGCTCGAGTCGATCGTTGGAGCGGGGGGCAAGCCGTGTCCGCCCGGGATCGTGGGCGTTGGGATCGGCGGGTCGGCCGACTACGCGATGCATCTCGCGAAGGAGGCGATCGCGCGGCCGGTGGGCACCCACAACCCGGATCCCCTGGTCGCGGAGCTCGAAGGCGAACTGTACGACCTCTTGAACGAGACCGGAATCGGCCCCATGGGGCTCGGTGGCGACGTCACGGTTCTGTCTGTCCACATCGAGCACGCGGACACGCACATGACGCTCAATCCCGTCGCGGTGAACTACCAATGCTGGGCAGCCCGCCGCGCGTCGGCCCACGTCGCTGCCGACGGCACCATCGAGTTCGAGAGGGACGCCTGATGCCTTGTAACGATCAGTTACAAGCTCGGTCGGAGGCAGCATTGCTGGTCGCGATCCTCCCTTGTAACGATCAGTTACAAGCTCCGACCGACGCCGCGTTTGTCGGCACCATCTTGCCTTGTAACGATCAGTTACAAGGACTGGCGGGGGTCGCGTAGATGGCGACGCACGAAGTCACGTTCCCGGTCACGGATCCCGCGGAGATCATGAAGCTCCGCGCGGGCGACGAGGTGATCGTCCAGGGCCACATCATCGGGATCCGCGATCGCACGCAGATCCGCATCTTCGACCAAGGCGTCGAGCCGCCGATGGATCTCACGGGCGCTTTTCTCCTGCACACCGCGCCGAACGTCCGCAAGATCGGCCCCGGCCGGTACGAGAAGATGTGCATCGGGACGACAACGAGCGCGCGCATGGTGCGCTTCACAGAGCCGCTCGGCGAGCAGTACAGCGTCCGCGCGATCTGCGGCAAGGGCGGCTTCCCGGACGAGGCGATCGAGCCGATGCAGCGTCTCGGGATGGTCTACTTCGCGATCGTCGGCGGCGCGGCCGCGCTCGAGACGACGCAAATCGAGGAGATCGAGGAGGTGGCCTGGGAAGAGCTGATGCCCGAGTGCCTCTGGAAGTTCCGCGTCAAGGACTTCGGCCCACTCACCGTCGGGATCGACGCGCACGGCAACTCTCTCTACCGCGACGTGCAGGACCGCGCCCGCCAGAAGCTGGAGGACATCTATGCACGACTCAGTTGACCACTCCTTCCTCTCCTTTCTCGACGTACCCACGCGGGAGGGGAAGCCCCGCACCCGCGGCTTGACGCACGTCATCGACAAGGGTCTGAACCTCCGCGAGATCGAAGGCATGTACGACACCGCCGGCGAGTACGTGGACATCGTCAAGCTCGGCTGGGGAACGAGCTACGTCACGAACAACCTCGAGAAGAAGATCGCGCTCTACCGCTCGCTCGCGCTGCCCGTCGTGTGCGGTGGCACGCTCTTCGAGGCGGTCTACGGCCAGAGCAAGATGGACGACTTCAAGCGCTGGCTCGAGCACTTCCGGTTCTCGCACGTCGAGATTTCGGACGGCACGCTCGAGATCCCGCGCGAAACCAAGCTCGAGCTCATTGCCGACTTCGCGCGCGACTTCGTCGTTCTCTCCGAGGTCGGCTCGAAGGACGCCGACGTGAACATCGCTCCATATCTCTGGGTGCAGTGGATGCGCGAGGAGCTCGACGCGGGCGCCTGGAAGGTGATCGCCGAGGGCCGCGAGGGCGGCACCGCCGGGATCTATCGGCCAACCGGCGAGCTGCGCACGGGTCTCGTCGACGAGATCGAGCACTCGCTGAGCTTTCACGACTTGATCTGGGAGGCACCGACCAAGAGCTCACAGGCGTGGTTCGTTCGCCACTTCGGGTCGGAGGTGAATCTCGGGAACATCCCGCCGGACGAGGTCATCGCGCTCGAGACGCTCAGGCTCGGCCTGCGCGCCGACACGCTGAAGGAGGTGCTCCTTGGCGGTTCGCATGTCGACGCCCTCAAGCCCGCCCCGGCTTCCTGATCTCGATTTCGAGGCCCTGCCGGCCGAGGAGCTCATCGCCTGGGCTCATTCGTTCTTCTGGCCTCGTCTCTGCCTGACCTGCTCGTGGCAGAAGCAGTCCTCCGTGCTCGTGCACATGGTCGCGGACCTCGGGCTGCGCATGGACACCGTCGAGCTCGACACGCACCTCTTCTTCCGCGAGTCATACGAGACGCGGGAGCGGCTCGTGGACAAGTACGCGCTGAAGCTCATCCAGCCGGGCATCCCCACGATCGCGGAGCAGCACCGCGCAGAGGGCCCGAACCTGTGGGAACGCGATCCCGACCGCTGTTGTCACATCCGCAAGGTCGAGCCGCTCGTGCAGGCGCTTGCGCCCTACGACGCATGGATCTCGGGTATTCGGCGCGACCAGTCTCCGAGTCGCGGGACGACTCAGAAGATCCAATGGTCGGATCGGTACGGAGTCTTCAAGATCCATCCGCTGGCGGACTGGGACGAGCGGCGGGTCTGGTCGTATATCGAGGCGAACGAGATCCCCTACAACCCGCTGCACGATGCCGGGTACCGTTCGATCGGCTGCATCCCTTGCACTCGCCCGACGAATCCCGACGATGAGGAGCGGGCGGGTCGGTGGGCAGGGTCAGACAAGCTCGAGTGCGGCATTCACCACGACACAAAACTGGAGAGGACAGCATGAACACTCGCTTACAGCTCGCGTTCGTGGGGGAAACCAAGTTTCCCCCACGAGCCCCCTTTTTCTCGAGAGCGTGGGGAACCTCCCGGTTCCCCACACCCCTCCCCATTCATGAGCAGGAGGCCTGCTCATGAGTCAGCACATCTACGCCCACGAGCATCCCGAGTCGGAGACCGACCGGGGCGGAGGCTTCACCCTCTGGTTCACGGGGCTCTCTGGCTCGGGGAAGACGACGATCGCGCACCACGTGGGTCCGGAGATGGACCGGCGCGGGCTCGTCGTCGAGTATCTCGACGGGGACACCGTGCGCACGCATCTCTCGAAGGGTCTCGGTTTCTCGAAGGAGGACCGAGACGCCCACGTCGAGCGCCTCGGCTGGGTTGCTTCGCGGATCACCCGCCACGGTGGCGCGGTTATCGTGGCGGCGATCTCGCCCTACGAGCAGGCCCGCGCGAATGCACGCGCACTGGTCGAGGAACATGGCTCGTTCATCGAGATCCACGTGCGGACGTCACTAGACGAGTGCGCCCGCCGCGACGTGAACGGTCTCTACGCCAAGGCCTTCGCGGGGGAGATCAAGGGATTCACCGGCGTGGATGATCCGTACGAGGCTCCGCCCTCCGCCGAGATCGTCGTCGACACCGAAGGGCTCACACCCGAGCAGTCCGCGGCAATCGTGATCGAGAAGCTCGAAGAGCTCGGCCACGTGCCCGCCCAGGTGCGGGCGTGACCGATCGACTGGTCGCGCCGCACGGCGGTTCGCTCGTCGATCGAACCGGAGACAAGCCCGCAGATCTCGACTCGCTCGAGAGCGTCCCGCTGACCTCGCGAGAGCTCTCCGACCTGGACATGCTCGCCTCGGGTGCGCTGTCGCCGCTCGAAGGATTCATGGGTCGCGAGGATTACGACTCCGTCGTCGAATCGATGCACCTCGCGAGCGGGCTGCCCTGGGCGCTGCCCGTATGCCTGGCAGTCGACGCCGCGCCGAGCGGCGACCGAGTAGCGCTGGTCGAGGAGTCCGGCCGCCCCGTCGCAGTGCTCGAGGTCGAGGGGGTCTACGAGTACGACAAAGAGCGCGAGGCCGTGAACTGCTTCCGGACGAAGGACGAGGCCCACCCGGGCGTCGCCCGGCTCTACGAGCAGCGGCCGAAGTACCTCGCGGGCCGCGTCACCGTCTTCCAGCGCGCCACGCCCACGTTTCCGGAGCTCGCCCTCGACCCGGCCGACACTCGCGCGGCCATCGCAGAGCGTGGCTGGAAGCGCGTCGTCGGCTTCCAGACCCGGAACCCGATCCACCGTGCGCACGAGTACCTGACGAAGGTCGCCCTCGAGACCGTCGACGGGCTGCTCGTGCATCCGCTCGTCGGCGACACGAAAGCGGACGATGTGCCCGTGGACGTGCGCGTCGCCTGCTATCGCACGCTCCTCGACGGCTACTACCCGGAAGATCGCGTACTGCTGTCGGCGTTTCCGGCCGCGATGCGCTACGCGGGCCCGCGCGAGGCGATCTGGCACGCGATCTGCCGCAAGAACTACGGCTGCTCGCACTTCATCGTCGGGCGCGACCACGCAGGTGTGGGCGACTACTACGGCACATACGACGCGCAGCTGATCTTCGACGAGTTCGCGCCCCACGAGCTCGACATCGAGCCGATGTTCTTCGAGCACACCTTCTGGTGCAACCTGTGCGGATCGATGGCGAGCACCAAGTCATGTCCCCACGGTCCGGACGATCGCGTCTTTCTCTCCGGGACAAAGGTGCGCGAGATGCTCGACGAGGGCGAGGTCCCGCCCGTGGAGTTCACCCGCCCCGAGGTGGCCCAGGTCTTGATCGACGCCTATCGGGTGCCGTGACTCGCCACGCCCGCGGACGCGAAGCGGCCGCCTTTAGGGGTCTTCGCGCACACGGAATCTGCGATCGCGGATTCCGTGTTTGCGCATGACCTGGGAGTTCGTCCTCGCCGGGCTCTTCACCGGATTGCTCGTCGGGACGACGGGGATGGGCGGCGGCTCGCTGATGACGCCCATCCTCGTGTTCATTTTCGGCATTCCGCCGACGACGGCGATCGGCACGGACATCGCGCACGGCGCGGCTTTCAAAACGGTGAGCGCCGTCCAGCACCGACGGATGGGGAACGTGCGTGCCCGGCTGGCGGGCTGGATGCTCATCGGCTCCGCGCCGATGTCGCTCGTCGGCGTCTGGACGGCGGTCCAGGTCACCGATCGCTACGGGGACGGCGTCGAAGACGTCATGGCGAAGGTTCTCGGTGCCGCGCTGCTGTTCGGAGCGATCGGCCTCTTCGCGAAGAGCCTCATCCACACGAGCACGGGCGGCGAGATGCGCGGCAAGCTCAGCAGGCGCGACTGCATCGCGGCCATCATCATCGGCGCTTTCGGCGGCTTTATCGTCGGGTTGACCTCCGTCGGGAGCGGGGTCTTCTTCGGGCTGACGCTGCTCATCCTCTTCCCGCTCCGGGCGCAGAAGGTCGTCGGCACGGACATCTTCCATGCCGCGGCGCTCCTCTACGTCGCCGGCGTCGGACACTGGCTCGCGGGAAACGTCGACTTCACGATTCTCGGCTGGCTGCTCGTCGGGTCGATCCCGGGAGTGCTCGTCGGCGGACGGCTTACGCTTGCCATACCCGAGCGGCGTCTCCGCTTCATCCTCGCCGGCGTCCTCGGTCTCGCCGGCATCAAGCTGCTGGACGTTCCCGGCTCCGGGGTCATCGTCATCGTCGTGCTGTCAGCCGCGCTCGTCGCTCTCCTCGTCTTCCTCGCGCGCCATACCTGGATCCGCTTCCGCGCGCGGGGTGAGGACGCGGCGCCCGCCCCGTCTCCCGACTAGCGGCGCTCGTCGACAACGAGGTCGGCAAACGACGACCACGACTTCCCGCACTCCCACCAGCCGTGCACGTGCGGCGTCACGAGCGCGACGTTGCGGAAGTAGTAGATGGGGATCGCGGCGACCTGCTCGGCGACGGCCATGCGGTCGGCGGCGTGGAAGAGCTCGAGCCTCCGACGGCCGTCCGCTTCGGCTCGCGCCCGTTCGACGAGCTCGTCGTACGGAGCATGGCTGAAGGAGCCGAAGTTGTCCTTGGCTTCGCTGTGGAGGAGCAGACGGAGGAAGTAGCTCTTACCGATCCCAGCCTCGCCCATGACGACGAGGACGCCACCGCGTCCCGCCTCGACCCCCTCGATGGCGTTGCGGACACGTGCGAGCTCGTGATCGCGTCCGATGAGCGGCGTCTCGACGCCGACGACGCCGCGTGGCTTGACCGCGTCGGGACGTGCCCGCAACGGAGATGCGTAACGACCGGCTGCGCCTTTCCCTTGAGCTCGTGCTGGGTAGGCTCGCCCCACTCAAAGAGCCCTTGGCGAGGCGGTGTGTCGTCGCGTCTACGAGAATGCTGCCGGGATCGGCTGCGCCCTGGAGACGGGCGGCGGTGTTCACGGTATCGCCGAAGGCAGCGTCCACGCGCTCTCCCGCGCCCACGGCACCTACGACCACCGGCCCCGTCGTCACACCGACACGGACGCCGAAGTCACCGATGCCCAGCCGCGCTCGACCTCGGACGCGTATCCGCTCATCGACTCGACGATCGCGAGGCCCGCCAGCAGCGCGCGCTCGGCGTCGTCCTCGGACGCGACCGGAGCGCCGAAGAACGCCAGCACCCCGTCGCCGGCGAGCTCCTTCACATACCCGCCGAAACGCTCGATCTCCGCGACGATGCGCGCGATGGCGCCGGCCATCACGAGCTTTACCTCGGCGTCGTCGAGACTTTCCGCGAGCGCCGTCGAGCGACGACGTCCGCGAAGAGCGCGGTGATCGGACGGCGCTCCTCCCTGACCGCGGGCCCCGTGTCGACGGTCTCCGCCACCGGGTCATTCTGTCTACGATCGCGCGGCCATGCGCACCGTCTGGGTCAGCGACGACATCATCGGCCGCGACTGTCTGGAGGTGGCGGCTGAGGTGGGCGCCGAGATCGTCGGCGTCGTGACGCTTCCCGAGAGCGCGACCATCGATCGTTCCGCCCGGTGCCGGTTCGACGAGATCGCCGCCCGGGTCGGAGCCGAATACGTCGAGGCGGAGGACGTCAACTCGGCAGACGTGCTCGCTGCGCTCGAGCGGCTCGATCCCGAGCTCGTCTTCATCGTCGGCTGGTACCAGCTCGTTCGCGAGCCGTTCATCGCGCGTGCGCGCGAGGGCGTCTTCGGGATGCATCCGACCCTGCTTCCGCGTCATCGCGGCCGCGCGTCGATTCCGTGGGCGCTTCTTTCCGGTCTCGCCCGAACCGGAGTCACGCTGTTCCAGATCGTCGATGCGAGCGCCGACTCAGGTGAGATCGTGCGACAGGTCGTCGTCGACATCGAGCCCGACGACACGGCGACGACCCTCTTCGAACGGGTCGCGACCGCGCATGTCGACCTGATCCGAGAGTACGTGCCTGAGATCGTCGCCGGCACCGCGCCGCGGATCCCTCAGGACTCGGCGCGAGCGAGCACCTGGCCCAGGCGTAGGCCTGCCGACGGCATCATCGACTGGGAGACCCGCGCTCCGTATCTCTACGACTGGGTGCGCGCGCAGACGAGGCCGTATCCAGGCGCGTTCACCTACCTCGGGGACGAGAAGGTCGTCGTCTGGCGCGCTCGTCCTGTCGAGCACGCGGAGCTCGCTCCGGCGGGGACGGTCGTCGCGGAGCGAGCCGAGGGACCGGTCGTCGCCTGTGGCGAGGGCGCCTTGTTGCTCGAGGAGTTCGAGCCCGGCGCCGGACAGCTCGTCGTGGGAGCGAGGCTCGGATGAGCTCCGAGCGCACCACTCGCTTGCAACAGCCTGCGGCGAGCGTCCGTGTACTCGTGTTCGCCGCCCACCCCGATGACGAGGTGCTTGGCATGGGCGGGACCATCGCCGTGCATGCCGTCGATCGCGGCGACATGGTGCGGATTGCGTGCGTCACGGATGGAAGCTCGACCCAGTACCCGGGCGACGCCGCGAAGCGCGCGCAGAAGGAGGGCGAGGCGACCCGTGCGGCCGCTGAGCTCGGCGTCACCGACTACGTTCATCTGGACCTGCCCGACATGCGGCTCGACACGCTCGCGCACGTCGAGGTGAACCGCGTGGTCGAGGAGCAGGTCCGCGCGTTCGAGCCGACGGTCGTCTACACGCCGCACCCCGACGTGAACTACGACCACCGCGCTCTCTTCGACTCCGTCGTCGTCGCAACCCGTCCGGTGCCGACTCAGAGCGTCCGCCGACTGCTCACGTACGCGCCGACCTCGAGCACCGAGTGGACACCCGCGCCCGTGAACTGGTTCGTCCCCAACTGGTACGAGGACGTGACGGGGATGCTCGAGCGCAAGCTCACCGCCTTCGCGCAGTACGAGACCGAGCAGCGGCCGTATCCGCATCCGCGGAGCGAGCGCGCGATTCGGGCTGCCGCGGAGTTTCACGGTGCGAGCTGCGGCTGTGAGCACGCGGAGCCGTTCGTCCTCGTTCGCAGCCTCGAACGCAGCCACCAACGCGCCTAGTGCGGCGATTGCCGCAGACGCTGATCGTCCTCGCGCTCCTCGGCGCAACCGCCGCAGCGTTCGCGGTCACCGAGCGGCTGAAGCTCGAGAAGAGCCCGATCACCGGTACGCGCGTGGACAAGGTGTTCTCGCCTGTCTGTGAGTGCGCGCGAGACGTGAGCGTCATCTCTTTTCGACTCCGCAAGCCGGGAACGGTCACGGTGGACGTGCTCGACTCGGGGGGCGACCCGGTGCGCACGCTCGTCCGCGACCGGCGAGAGCTCGCGGGACGCGTGTCTTACACGTGGGATGGGCGGGGCGAAGCCGGACGCGTGGTCGAGGAGGGGATCTACCGCCCGCGGGTGCGACTGCGTCAGAACGGCCGCACGATTGTGCTCCCGAACCCCATCCGCGTGGATACAACCCCGCCGACGATCTCGCTTCGTCGCGCATTCCCGCGCCTCTTCTCACCGGATGGCGACGGGAACGTCGATCGCGTCACGGTCGAGTACGAGATCGACGAGCCGGCACGCGCGATGATGCTCGTGAACGGGCGCCGACGGGTGCTCAGCAAGTTCCGCGAGACGAAGGGCCGCCTCCTGTGGTTCGGCCGCATCGGCGGCCAGCCGGTTCGGCCGGATGACTACGAGATTCGTCTGCGGGCCTTCGACCTAGCGGGCAACCGCTCGGCGAGATCGCGGGCCATCGCCGTGCGGCTGCGGTACGTCGAGTTCGTTCGCGATCGCGTTGAGGTGGTCGCCGGAGAGCGCTTTGGGATCGGGGTCGCAACCGATGCCGATGTGTACCGCTGGCTCTTCGACGCGCGCCGCGGGAAGTTTCGGAAGCGGGTTCTCGTGCTGCGCGCCCCCGACGATCCCGGTACGTACGCGGTCTACGTCGTGGTCGGGCGCTGGGCCGATCGCGCCGAGGTGGTCGTAACCGAGCCCGCGCAGCCGTGAGCTCCCCGCCCCTGCTGATCCTGGGCGTGCGGCGCTCAGGCACGACGTTGCTCCGACTGATCCTGGATCGCTCCACCGGGATCGCGATTCCCGACGAGTCGCACTTCATTCCACAGCTTGCGCGCCGCCACCCAGGGCCGGTCGACCGGGAGACGTTCCTCGAGGATCTGCGCCGCGTGCGGACGCTCGCGCGCTGGGGGATCACGGTCGCGGATGTGGCGCCCTTGGTCGAGCCGGGGTCGGACACGGGCGCCGCAATCGCGGCCGTCTTTCGTGCGTACGCGGCAAAGGCTGGGAAGCCGCGCTGGGGCGACAAGACGCCCGCCTACATGCGCTATCTCCCGCTTCTCGACCGGCTGTTCCCCGACGCGCTCTACGTCCATCTGATTCGTGACGGCCGCGACTGTGCGCTCTCCTTCCTCGGCATGCCCGACGACGCACCCACGCGAACCTGGGCGCATCCGCAGGACGCCGCAGGGTTCGCGAGGCAGTGGGTTACGGAGATCCGCGCGGCGCGCAATCTCGGCAACCACGTCGGACAGCAGCGCTACCTGGAGATCCGCTACGAGGACCTGGTCGCGAATTCCGAGCAGGTCGTGCGTTCGGTGTGCGACTTCGCGTCACTCCCGTTCGATCCGTCAATGCTGGAGCAGGGCGACGTCGAGCTCGCGGCGAAGCCGCATCACCGCCGCCTGCTCGAAGCGCCGAGCAAGCGCCGCGACTGGTCCGTGGAGATGAGCGCGGCGGACGCCGAGTCGTTCGAGCTCGTCGCCGGCCCGCTTCTCGCCGAGCTCGGATACCCGCTCTCGAACCGGAACGCTCGGCGCAGGAACCGTCGTGCGGCCGCCTCTCTCGCCTGGTATCGGGCCCGGATAGCTGCCTGGAAAACCGTCGCGGCTCTCAATCAGCGCTCGCCGCTCTGGCGTCGCCGCCACCCGCCGCTCGACGGCCTCTGAGCTCGCTAGCCGCGGCGGATGTTTCGCCCCTCGTACGCGAGCAAGCGGCCGTTGAGCGCGAAGTAGTACGTCTTCTCCGTCGCGATGACAGGTGAATAGCGGCCCATCGAGACGCGCCAGGCAACGCTCCCGTCCGTCGTTCGCAGCGCGTACGTCATCCCGCTGAGCGTCGCGACGAAGACCAGGTTCCCAACTACGACGGGAGCGCCGAGGATCTTCCCGCCGACCCACGTGCTCCAGAGCTCCGAGCCAGAGGTCGCGCGAAATGCGCGCAGGCGGCCGTCGAAGCCGCCGACGAAGACCCGGCCGCTCGCGACAGCGGGAGTCGAGTAGCCGAGCCCGCCGACTCGCCCCGTCCAGGCCGTGTCGCCGGTCCGTGCATCGAGCGCCACCACGCGTCCCGAGCGTGCGACCGTGTACACCCGGCGGCCGTCGGTCGAAGGGCTCGCGTAGAAGCTCTCCCAGCGGAAGGCATCCCGCCTCACGTACGTGATCCACAAACGGCGTCCTCCGAACCGGTCGAGGCAGAGGATCGAGCCCGCGTACGTCGAGATGCAAACACGTCTGCCGTAGACAGATGGACTCGAGTTGATTCGCCCTCCGGTGTTGTACGCCCAACGCACACGACCGGTTCTCGAGCTCACCGCGAAGAGTCTCCCGTCGGTCGAGCCGAAGTACGCGATCCCGTCGACCACGACCGGTGAGGACTCGACCTTGCCGGTTGTGCGGAGCTGCCACAGAGTTCGGCCGCTCTCGCGGTCGAGCGCAGTCACAGAACCATCCTGGGAGCTGACGATCAAGCGTGGGCCGTCGATGGCCGGCGTCGACGGCTTGGTTCCGCCGACCGTGCGGCGCCAGCGCGTCTTCCCGGTTGCGGCGTCGATCGCATACGTCGTTCCCCGGAAGCTGTTCACGTACAGCACCCCGTCGCAGTAGCTCGGCGGGTACTCGATGTAGCTGTTCACGACGCGAGTCCAGAGGTGCTTGCGCGCCGGAGGGCCGAGCTTGATCTCTGCGCGCGCGAGCGAGCGCTGCGGATCGCCCCCGAAGGAGCGCCAGCAGACCTTGTCGTGCTCGGGCTTCGGCTCGGGCGGCTTCGGCGGCGGCTGTGGCGTCGTCGTCGTGACAGTCGTCACGGTGACGCCCGAGAGGTCGGTGTCCAGGGCTCCTTCGGGCTTGTCCCGCTGAGAGAGCCAGAGCGCGCCGGCGAGGCCGCCGAGTAGCACGAGCAGCACGACGAGTCCGGCGATGATCCACTTGAGGAGCCTCGGCATGAGAGATGGCCGACGCGTCGGCCCGAGTCAGTGTGCCAGCCGCTCCGGTACGGACGACGATCCCACTGCCGAGAGCGCCGCGGCTGCCAGACCCAGCACGCCCCAGGTGAGCGGATCCTCGAAGAAGCCGGCGTAGAGGAGGGAGTGCACGAAGAGGACGAGGAAGATCGCCGCGAGGCCGAGTCCGAGCACGCGCCGTCTTCTCGTGACGAGCATGAGCGCCCAGCCGGCGGCGCCGAGCAGCCAGCCGTACAACGCGAAGCCCGCGACTCCGAGCTCTGCGAGCACCGTCAGCGGCGTCGTGTGAGACGCGCTGCGTCGCGAGTTCCGCCTCCCGTTCGCCTCGGCGCTTGCCTCCGCCTGGCCGCCGAAGCCGACGCCGACTGCAGGGTTGACGCGGAAGGCGTCGAGCGTGATCTCCACGAGCCGCGAGCGGCCGCTCGTGATCTCCTTCGCCGATTGACCCTCGACTGCTTGCGCGGCGACCCCCGCCGCAGCGAGCGTCGCAGCGACCGCGCACGAGACGAGCACGATCCGCAGGCGCTTGCCTGCGCCGACGAGCGCGATCGCGAACGTGACGACGAAGAGCGCGACGAAGCTCGACTGCGAGTACGAGAAGTAGAGGCCGAGGAACAGGAACCCGCTGACGGCTGCGATCGCCACCCACTCGAGCGGTCGTCCGCGACGGAGCCAAAGGAGGACGAGCAGGAGTGCGATCGGCACGACGAGGTAGCGCCCATACAGGCTCGGATCCTTGAACAGCGAGGTGACGCGGAAGAACGTCGTGTAAGCGTTCGCGACTTCGAGGTCGCGCGCGAAGAAGAGCGTCCGCGTGTGCGCCTGCCAGATCCCGATTCCGGCGAAGAGCGCGCCGAGCGCGACGAGCGTCACGACGAGCGCACGCGGAACCCAGGCCACGATCGGGGTTCGGGCGACGACGCCGAAGCCGGCGACGAACGGGAAGACGAAGAACGCCAGCACGATTCCTCCCTGCCGCTCGTCTTGCGTCCACAGATACGAGACTGCGGCGAAAGCGACGAAGGCTGCGAGCGGCAGCCCGAGGAGGCGCGGAACGTTCGGCGGTGCCGCTCCGCGCAGAATGCTGTACGCAAAAGCAAGTACCGAGCCGGCCAGGACGAGATAGAGCGGGAGGAGGAGGAATGCTTCCTCGTCTCCCAGCCCGACCGGTATCCGGAACGGAGCAACGGCGAGTAGCGCGACCGGCGTCGCCTCGGGGAAACGAGCGAGCGGAACCGCGACGAGGACGGTCGCCGCGAGCCCGGCGGCTATGAGCGCGAGGCCCGCGGGCCGTGTGAGCAAGAGCTCGACGTCGTCGTCGCCGACCAGCGAGCGGGCAAGGAGCGCAGTCGCAATCCCGAGCAGTGCGAGGCCTGCCAACGGCACGAGCCGGCCGCGACCGAGAACGACGAGAACAGCGCCGAGCGCTCCCACGAGCGCCGCGACCTGGGCGGCATCGGAATGCTCCACGGCGAGGAGAGATTACGGACAACCTGGTAGGACTTCCGCGGTGACCGGTGCCTGGAAACGCGCGCTCGTGCTTGCGCCCCATACGGACGACGGCGAGCTCGGCTGCGGTGGGACGATGGCGCGCCTTGTCGAGGGCGGCTGCGAGGTGCGCTACGTGGCGTTCTCCATCGCCACCCGCTCGCTTCCGCCCGGTTTCGAGCCGGACACGCTCGCCCGCGAGGTGCGAGAGGCGACCGCAGAGCTCGGCATTCCCGAGGAGTCGCTGACCGTGCACGACTTCGACGTCCGCACGTTTCCGGAGCGGCGGCAGGATCTCCTCGAGCTCCTCGTCGCGCTCTGGGACGAGTGGCAACCCGACGTCGTGTTTCAGCCGTCTCACCACGACGTCCACCAGGATCACCAGACGATCGCGCAGGAGGGCCTGCGCGCGTTCAAGCGGACGACGATCCTCGGCTACGAGGTTCCCTGGAACAACTTCGACTTCTCGTACGGGGCGTACATCTCACTCGAGAAGCACCACGTCGAGCGCAAGGTCGCCGCGCTCGCGCGCTACGCGTCGCAGCAGCACCGGCGCTACGCGAACCCCGAATACGTCTGGAACCTCGCCCGTGTTCACGGAGTGAACGTCAACCGCGAGTACGCGGAATGCTTCCAGGTCTACCGAATCGTCGTCTAGGCGCTTCGCCAGGAGGTCAGTGGAAGAGGTCAGTAGCCGAGGCGTCGCTCGGTGTCCGCGACGAGCGGCAGGATGCGCTCGATCGCTTCGGGATTCTGCCCGCGCCACTTCTCGGCTCTCGGTGCGGTGAGGGACGTGCGCGACACGTTGTCCTCGAGCCCGGCAGCAAAGCGCGCAGGCGCGCCGTCGAACGGCAGGTCGAGCTCGGCGAACAGGCGGCGAAGCTGGTCCCCGGGCGCGTCGACGAGATTTTCGTAGGCGACGTCGGTCCACCGTGCGGCGGTCATCGTCGAGCGCGCTTCGACCACTGCCTCGTTGCACGCCACGTACTGTCGCGCGCAGACCTCCTCGAGCGGAGCAGTGCGGAGATCGCGCCAGCCGGGAACCAGCGCAAAGCTCCACTGGTCTCCGGACAGCGGACCGAGGCCCTCGAGCGGCTCGGGGAGCCGGTACTTGACGAAGCGCGGCCGCGCGCGCCATGCCTCCATGAGCGAATTGACGTTGTCGGCACCGCGGCGCCGCAGGAAGACGAAGGTCGCGTCCGGGAAGAGCGCATCGAGGTACGGGACCCGCAGGCAGCTCTCGGGTGTTTTGTCGACGAAGCGCCCGCCGCGGACGACGAGGCTGATGGCACGGTAGATGTACCGGCGCTCTCGCATGCCCACGTCGCCGGCTTCGCGGGCGTCCGAGTCCCAGCCCCGATCGCGAGGGTGGTGGAACTCGTCCCAGAGGATGTGGCCCTCGCTCTGGACGGAGCGAACGTCGGAGCTCGCGAGGAGCGCCTGCAGAAGAAGGCTGGTGCCCGAGCGCGGGCAGCCCACGACGAGGATCGGCTTCTCGGGCGGCCCGGGATCGGGCAACACGCGCGAGAGCGGACGGGCGATTCGCGGGCCACTTCGGCGAACGCGCCAGACGAGGCGTCGGATACGCCACGCACGATTCGTCTTCACGGGCGGGCGAGCCGTAGACGTGCGCCGATCGCCCTCCGCTCGGCGGGCAGATAGAAGCCGAGCGGGAGCAGCACAAGCGGATACGCGACGGCGAAAGCGAGCGCCACGGCCAGCCCGCCCTCGACGAGCTTCCCTGTGACGGCCAGAGCGACACCGGCGAGTGCCGCGGTCAGCACGCGGCGCCACTGATAGGGGACGCGGTAGATCCGCTGTGCCCACCATGACATTCCAGCGAACATGGTCGCGTAGGCGGCGACCGTCGCGACGGCGGCGCCCATCATCCCGTAGCTCGGGATGAGGATGAGGTTCAGCGCGATGTTGACGGCCGCGGCAGCACCGGTGACCACCCAGTTGAACTGCGTACGCCGGGCGCGTCCGACGCCGATCGCGACGACGATGTAGCCGCCGAACGCGACCGCCGCAAACGCGAGCGGCCCGACGACGCGGGACGAGCTCTCGAAGGCAGGTGCCGCCAGCCAGTCGACGATCCAGGGCGACAGCAAGGTCAGACCGGTTGCGACCCACGTCGTCACGAGCACGAGGTAGGTGAGGACGTACGCGTACGTGCGGCGCGCCTCGCGGTCGTCCTCGATCGAGTACGCAAACGCGGGCCAGGCCAGGCGAAAAGCGGTGAGTAGGAGCACCATCGCCGACGCGATCCGGACACCGACGGAATAGAGGCCGACCTCTTCCGTGTCGGCGAGCTTCACGAGGAACAGACGATCGCTGAAGTTCGTCGTCCAGAGGAAGAGTGCAGTCGGGACGAGCGGGAGTCCGAAACGGTTCATCTCGCGCAGCAGGCCTCGATCGAATTGAAGTCCGAGCTGCTCGCGTCGGTAGCCGACGAGTGCGAGATAGACGACGAGCGTTCCCGTGAAGTTGCCGACGATGACGCCGAGCGGGCCGGCGTCGAGCGCGACGACGAGCAGCAGCGTCGTCCCGATCGTGATCAGGATGTTGGTGAGGCTCGCCGACACGAAGGCCGTCGAGCGCTCCTCGACGCGGAAGAGCGAGGTGAGCTGCTCGTAGTTCATCCCGCACCAGAGGCCGACAAAGGACGCGGCGACGAGCTCGGCATCGTTCGAGGTTCCGAAGAGGAGCTCCGAGATCGCGGGGGAGAGCGCAACTCCCGCGACCAGTCCGAGCGTCGCCATCGACATCGTGAACCAGAACGACGTGCGGAGCACGAGCCGCCGCTGCTCCGGCTCCGGCGAGTCGAAGTAGAAGCGGAAGAACGCACTGGTAATGCCCATCCGCAGGACGACCCCGGTGACGGTCGCGAGCGCGATGAGCGTCTCCACTTTCCCGTAGTCGGACGGGGAGAGGTAGCGCGTGTACAGCGGCAGCAGAAGGACTGCGATGATCCGCGACACGAGGCCGCCGAGGCCGTAAATCGCGGAGTGCTTTCCGAGCCGCTTGAGTTGAGCGCCGATCGGCCCCACTGCTAGAGCCGAGAGTAGAGGTGGAGCAGGCGGTCGGCGACGCGCTCCAGATCGTGCACGCGCTCGACGTAGGCGCGCGACTCGGCACCGATACGGCGGCGTTCTGCCGCCGAGGCGACGAGCGGCTCGAGACGGATCCGGAGATCCGTGCTGCTCGCCCGCACGATCGGGACGCGCTCCCCAACAGCGTCCTCGGTGCGCTGCACCGCCGCCTCGTGCAGGAACGAGACGACCGGCTTTCCGAGCGCCATGCACTCGATCGCGAAGAGCCCATACCAGCCCGCGTTCAGCTGGTCGACGACGATGTCAGCTTCGCGATAGCGCTCGAAGGCATCGTCGTGCTGCAGGCCTTCGACCAGGAGAAGGTCCGCGTCGAGTCCCTCGCAGGCCGCGATCACGTCCGCCGTTCCCTTACGTCGGCGGGAGGAGGGGGCGTGGAGGATGACCGGACGCTCGCGGTCACTCGGCGGAGACGGAGCGATGCGCGCGACATCGATTCCGGGTGGGATGAACTCCGCCTCCGGCACCCAGCGGATCGCGTCGAACGAGCCGACGATCTCCGCGCCCGCCTTCTTCCCGTATGCCAGCTGGGCGGGTGACTTGCCGCGAATGTCCGAGCCTAGGTAGTGCATGACCGACTTCTTCCCGAGCATGCGCAGGAGCGGAAACTGGAGCGAGCGCGGCACGAGCGTCAGGCCGAAATAGAAGTGGAAGACGTCCGTCTGCGGGGCGAGACGCATGAAAGCGCGCCATTGCGTGGCCTGTCGCCGGAGGAGGCCGCCGCGGCGCTCGAGCGACTCGTCGGCCTCGGGGTGGAGCTTGTAGCGATTGAAGACGACGAGCTTTGCGTCGACGCCACGCCGCCGCAGCGCTTGCACGTTCGCCCACGGGACGCCGGCGGTGTTGACCGGGCAGTGGAGGACTCGGAGCGGCCGCTCGGTGTCAGTCAACGTGAATTCCGTCGGCTGCGAGCTGTTCGAGGCGCCGCTTCTTCTCGGCTTCCACGAGCGCCCGCATGGTCTCGCCCATCGTCTCCCCGGGATACACCCAGATCGCCGGATGCACGAGGATCTGGAGCCAGGGAAACGCGCCGGCGCGAAGATCGTCATGGGGGCAACCCGAGCGCCAGTGCTGGTTGGAGTCCGAGCGGTACGTCTCCGGCGAGAAGTGCCGCGTGCCATAGGCGGTGACCGCGCCGGGAATCTCGTCGGTCATGTACTCGGGTCGCGGGTTGTGCCAGGAGACGATCGGGTCGAAACGGTCGTCGAGCGCGACGTTCGGGTGAACGGCGTGCAGGCCTACAGCGTGGCCGAGCTCGCGCAGCCGCTTGATCGCGTCCACCCCTTCCGACGAGGCGAGGTTGTAGAAGACCGACTCGGTCATCAACAAATACGTCGCCGTCACATCGAGCTCCGCCTCGAGCTCTGCCATCGTGACCGCGGCGGCGAGCGAGACGTCGACATCGTGGCGGAGGAAAAGATCTCCCGGCTCCGGCCCGTCGCCGAAGTGGGCGAACCGGTAGCCGCCGGTGTTGGCGGCCTCGAGCAGCTCACGGTAGTGCGCGAGGTCGAAGGAGCAGCTCACTCGACCTCCACGTCGAAGCGGGACGCAGCCTCCTCCGCCCGCCGGAGCGCCTCGCGCGAGTCGTCCGCAACCGCGATGACGTAGCCGCGGCGGTCGCCGTCGCGGCGCACCGGGCGGATCGTCTCACCCACTTCGAGATACGTCTCCGCCTGGACGACGCCGTCCGCGGCTAGAACGAGGCCCAGGTCGCCGATACGGACGACTCGCCCCGTCGGAAGCGGCCCGGGCGACGCGGTAAAGAAGCGGATCGCGAGCGGCTGCTCGAAGCTCGGGAGGGCAAGCTCGTCGGGAACGTCCTCGCCGAGCGCCTGACGCACCGCGACCTCCACCACGTCCACCCCCACCGCGTGCCGCACGAGGTCCGCCATCTGCCCGCCGGCGATCCGCGCGGCCACCTCGACGACGACGACGCGACCGTCTGAGGCGGCGATGAGCTGCGGAAAGGCGATGCCGTCGCGGAGACCGAGCGCTCGCACCGCGTCCACGGCGATCTGGCGCGCTCGCCTGAGCTGCTCGTCGGGGATCGAGGGCGGGAAGACGTGAATCCAGCCAACGCCAAAACCGATCCCCGGAGGTCGGAGACGGTCGGAGAGGGTTAGCAGCGTGGGCTCTCCGCCGCGCACGACGGCGATGCCGTTCAGCTCGATTCCAGCGACGAACTCCTCGAGGATCGCGACGCCGGTCGGAGATTCCTCGACTGTCTCGCCGAGGTCGCGCTTGAGCTCTGCACGGCTCTCGACGCGAAAGACCGCACGCTGACCGCCCGAGTCCGCGGGCTTCAATACCGCCGGCAAGGACACGGCAGCGAGAGCCCCGGCGACGTCCTCCGCCGAGCGGACGGCAGCAAAGGGCGGCTGCGGCACTCCGGCGCCGGCGAAGGCAGCGCGCATCTCGAGCTTGTGCGTCATGCGCTGCGCGGTCGCGACGCCGATCCCCGGCAGGCCGAGCGCCTCGGCCACCGCGGCGACAACGGGAACAGCTCGATCAGCTGCGACCGTCAGGACTCCGTCAACCGCATGCCGGCGGCCGGCCTCGATGACTCCTGCCACGTCGGTGAAGTCGACGAGCTCGCCGACGTCTGCCGCTCGTACTCCGAGCGCATCCGGGTTCCGGTCGACTGCGACGACCCGGTGACCGAGCTCCTGAACGCGCTCGATAGCGCGGCGCTGGTGGCGTCCGCCGCCGACGAACAGGAGTGTCTTCACCGCGTGCCTTCCGCCTTGCCCCAGGTCGCGAGCGAGCCGCCGCGGAGGTAGCGGACGAGCGCCTCGACCGTCGCGGCGGTGGTCGAGACGTAGTAGTACGCCATGCGCCCGCCGGGGACCGGCAGCCGCTTTCGGCCCGCGAGCGCCAGCCCGAGGAGACCGAGCTGGCCGAGGAGGACGCGGCGGTAGACGCCGCCTCTAGGGGCAAGCAGCAGGCTCGACTTGAGGAGCGCGAGGTGCAGGACGCCGCTCCCGTACCGCAGGACGCGGTGCGACACGAGCTCCGCGAGAAAGAGCGGATCGCCGGTCCGCGCAAGCGATCCGTCGAGGAGCGGCCTGAAGCTTCGCGTCATCATCCGCACCTTCCTCCCGTACTCCTCCTCGACGTCTCTCGCGGGCTTCTCCCAGGCGACGGCTTCAGGCTCGTACACCGCACGGCGCCCGCGCTGCACGAGCCGGAAGGGGAGACCGAGGTCGTGTCCGATGTACGGATCGTCGAAGCCGAGGTAGTCGGAGCGGCGCACGCCGTAGATCGCGCCGTTGCCAGCCGTGATCGAGCCGATCGCGGACTCGCTCTCACGCTGCCAGAGCTCGTAGCGCCAGTAGAGACCTTCCTGCGCGGCACCGCGCGTCGACTCGAGACGGAGCTGTCCGCACACGTAGCCGACCTCGGGGTCGCCGAAGCTGCGGACGAGCTTGCGCAGCGCGTCGGCCTCCCAGCGCGAGTTCGCGTCGGAGAACGCCACCACCTCGGCGTCGGAGCCTGCGACGGCCGCGTTCTGGGCGGTCGCCTTCCCCGCGCGCTCGCAGCGGAGCAGCCTCACGTTCGGTGCGTCGGCGGCGAGGCTCTCGACGATCTCGTTCGTGCGGTCGGTCGAGCCGTCGGAGGCGACGACGATCTCGAGTCGCTCGTTCGGGTAGTCGAGTGCGAGCAGGTTCTCGACGCGGCGGCCGATGACGCCCTCCTCGTCGTGCGCTGCGACTATCACGGACACGTGCGGAGTGGCGTCGACCTTCCGGATCGGGCGAGGACGCAGTCGCGCGAGGCCTGCTGCGGCAAGCGGATAGCCGACGTGCGTCCAGGCCAGCGCGCCGAGGCTTCCCCAGAACGCGGCTTTCAGCAGCACGGCGCGACGATACCCGCGGGTTGGGGAGATCAGCGCGGCCGACGGTAGGCGGGGAAGTAGCCCGAGTAGTCGATCTCCTCGCCACCCGAGAGCGCTCGATACGCCTCTTCGTCGTGAACGGTCTTCCCGAGACAGGCACGCAGCCGCCCGCCGGGGTCGAAGCGCCGCTTGAACTCGTACAGCGAGTCCTCGAAGCCGCCGACCCCCCCGCCGAGATGGAAGCGCTCGAAGCCGTGCGCGGCAGCCCAGGTAGCGGTCTCGACGAAGAGGAGGTGGTTCGCGCCGAGCTCTTGGCCTCGCTCGGAGGACGCACCGAGGTGGTAATGCAGAAGCGGCGGCGAGGCGAAGCAGAGGATGCTCGCGACGATCTCGCCCTCGACGAGCGCATCAGCCTGGACGAGCATGTCGCCGGCCAGGCCCGTGAGCTGAGCCCAGTACTCGGGCGGGAAGAAGTAGAACGCCGAGGCTTCGCGCCGACGCATCGTCTCCTCGTACAGCGAGACGAAATCGGCGAGATCGGTGGGCCTCTCCTCGACCGCCACTCGAACGTCCTCCCTCCGAGCCTTGCGGACGACGCGGCGGTGATGCGAGTCCATGCGAGCGACGAGCTCGTCCGGAACTAGCCCGCCGACGCGCCAGCCGATTGAGTGTCCGATGTGCTCGACGTGCCAGCGGCCGTCGGCGAGTTTGTGGTTCTCGAACGGAGGATGGAAACGAGCGAACGTGGCGACGACGCGATTCGCGTCGCACCACCTCTCGTACTCGGAGAAGAAGGCGGCGACGGGAGGATCTGTACCGGCCGCGAGCGGCCCGCCGTAACCCATCGGTGTGCCGATGTCGGCATGGCCGCCCGGACCCTCCCGCACGAGCACAGGGAACACCACCGCTCCGCGCGAGCGCTCCAGATGGAGAAAGACCGGCCGCCCCTGCCCGAGTAGAGAGGCGCTCTCGAGATACGCACTGCGGAAGTAGATGTCGCCGAGACCGAGGCGGTCGAGCAGTGCGTCCCACTCCCCGGGCGCGACCTCGGCAAGCTCACTCACGGGCGTCAGGGCGATCCGAAGCCGCGCGAGCCCGTTCGATGTTCATCGTGTCCTCGACGGGCTCGGGGTCCGAGCGAAAGAGCTGCGCGACGGTGAGGCCGACGATCTTCAGGTCGAGCCAGAGCGACCAGTGGTCGATGTACCAGATGTCCTGCTCGATGCGCTCGGGCCAGCCGATCTCCTCGCGACCGTGCGTCTGCGACCAGCCGGTCAGGCCCGGGCGGACCGAGAGTCTGCGGCGATCCGAGTCCGTGTAGTTGGCGACCTGCTCGACGAGGTCGGGCCGGGGACCAACCACGCTCATCTCTCCGCGCAGGATGTTGACGAGCTGCGGGAGCTCGTCGAGCCCGGTGCGACGCAGCACGCGGCCGCTCTTGGTAATCCGCGGATCCTCGGGGACGACTCCGAACGGGTCGTCCGTGATCCCAAGGTCCTGTCCGACCTGGACGGCGTTCGGGACCATCGAGCGCACCTTGAGCAATCGAAACGGCACGCCGTCTTTTCCCGCGCGAAGCTGCGACAGGAAGACCGGCTTGCCCGCGTCGCGACGGACCCAGAGCCAGATCGCGGCGAACACCGGCGCGAGCAGCACAAGGCCGAGGGCGGCGAGGACGCGGTCGACGACCCACTTGGCTCCGAGTTGAAGCGCTCTCACGAGGCGGCGCTCCGGGCCGCGCGAGAGTGCACGAGCTCGCTGTACATCGCCTCGTGCGCTCGCGCGGCTTCCTCCCAGTTGAGCGCGGACCGCGCCGCTAGCGCGCCCTCGTAGGCGGCTCGTAGCGCGTGCGCATCGCTGAGCAGTTCCGCGCAGGCGGCCGCGAGCGCGGCCGGATCCTCCGCCGGCACCACCCGTCCAGCGCCGAACTCGCGCACGAGCTCGCCGATACCGCCGACGTCGGCGACGACCGCCGGCCGTCCCCGGCCTAGTGCGAGCGCGAGCACTCCTGAGGACTCGATCGCGCGATACGGCAGGACGACGACCGCAGCGTCTGCGAAGAGCCGTGCGACTTGAGCGTCCGGGACGAAGCCGAGCTGCCAGTCGATGTTTCCCGACACTCCGAGTGACTCGGCGAGCTTCTGGATCGGCGCGATCGGATCGAGTGGGTCTCCCGCGACTACGAGCCGAGCCTCCGGAACCCGGCGCTTGATCTCGGGCAGCGCCTCGACGAGAAGGTCGAGTCCCTTGTAGTGCCGGATGAGCCCGAAGAAGAGCAGGTTCGGTGCTGCCGGGAGGTCGGCCGCTGCCTGTGTGGGCGCGTCGAACACCGCGTGTGGAATCCGCACCACCTTGGAACGATCGATTCCGAACTCCTCGAGACGTTCGATGGCCTGACTCGAGTGGACGACGACGCGGTCGGCGAGCGTGAGCGCCTCGCGCCAAGCCTCTCGCGCTCGACTGCGCATCCGAACCGTCGCGTTGTGCGCCGTGAGGATCGTCGGCCGTACACGCGCGACCCGGCGCACCCAGCGCACGTCCAGCTCGGGCCTCGAGAGCCACTGGACGTGCACCACGTCAGGCGCGAGCACGTCGATGCGCCGCAGCAGACGACCGACGCTCGGGAGGTACTCGGCGCCCTTCACGAGGCGCCGGAGCCGGGCACGTGGTGCTCGTCGCAGGAGGCGACTCGACCAGGGAATGAAGAGCTCCTCGCGGACGTATCCGTTCGGCGCTGGAGCCTGGTCGAGCAGGAACGGCGACGTCAGCAGATGCACGTCATGTCCGCGCTCGCCGAGTGCCGACGCCAGCCGGTCGTCGTACGGCGTCGTGTAGCCGAGCGGGTCGACAATTGCGATCCGCACTAGAGCCTCGAGCGGAGGTAGCCGACGCTCGCGAGCGCTGGCAGCGGGTCGTCGGCTGCGAAGACAGCCCGGACCTTGCCCGTCCGTACGTGCTGGGCGAGGAAGTCTCGAAGCGAAAGCTCACGACGCCTCGCCATCTGCGCGGAGACCCAGAGATCCTTCGCGAGATACACCCAGGCAAGGTCGCCGCGAAACGTCGGGCGTGCGGGCGACTCTGCGCCCCGGAGATCGTCGTATGCCGTTCGCGCCATGTCGAACCTGTCGGTCATGGCGATTCCCGCCCAGACCGGAAGCCGCGTGTTCACCTCGATGACCTTGAACGTCCGGTCGCGAGGATCACGGGCGAACTCGACGTGCGCGAAGCCGCGGTAGCCGACGGAGTCGAGCAGGCGGAGCCCGAGCTCGAGGACGTCTTCCTCGTAGCGCAGCTCGAAGACGGCGCTCGTCCCGAAGCGGAGCGGCCCCTGCCGCACCTTGCGGCCGACCACGCTGGCGAGCGGTTCCCCGTCACGACCGACATACGCGAAGAGAGAGAACACCTGCTCGTGAGAGTCCGGGATCAGCTCTTGGAGAATCATCTCGAACCCTGCGTCGCGCGCTCGGCGCCAGGCGGTGACCGCTTGCTCCACGTCGTCCGCAACCACGGCTTTTGCTCCGAACCGGAGGGCGTACTCCTGGCCCTCGACCGGCTTCAGGAGGAACGGGGGATCGAGGTCTGCCTCGCGAAGGCCCTCCTCGTTCTCCACGAAGAATGTCGCGGGGCCGGGCACGCCCGCCTCTGCTGCTGCGAGCGGTAGAAGATCCTTGCGACGAAGGCGCCGGACGGACTCGGGGTCGGCCGGGAGCGGCACGTCGGCGATCGCTGCCACGTCGTTCCAGTTGCGTAGGACGAAATCGACGTGCTCGTCGCGCTCGGGCACGAGCACGACGCGGCCCTGCCGTGCGAGCTCGGCGAGATACGTCAGAAGTTGCGTGTCGCGCGCCGCCTCGTCATCCTCCGTCGCGATCCAACGTCCACGGAGGTAGCGAGACCTCAGACCGAACTCGTTGGCGCGGAACGCGCCGCCGTAGACCGGGATCCCGGCTCGTCCGAGGCTCCGAGCGAGCGCAAGTCCGGCCGGCAGCAGGCCGAGCACGAGCACGGGCGGACAAGACGATTCGTCAACGTGAGCGGGCGGCGACAACGCCGGCCATTATGCGGCCACACGCCCCGCGCTCGGGCGTGTCTAGCGGACGCCGCCGTTTGGCAGGAGCCACGGCGAAAGGCGGTCCCAGCGCGAGATGTGGCAGCCGTTCGTGCGCGTGAACGTTGCCCACACCTTCCGGCCCTCGAGCGAGCCGACGACGCGAGCGACCTGCGGGCCGCCGTAGATCTCCGTGCAGATGGCACCCGGTGCAACGGGCGCAACGAGCTTCCAGCCGCCGGCCTCGAGACGGCGGCACGCGAGCCCGGTGCGAGGATGCGTCCCGCGGGCTGGGTCGCAACGAAGCGTCCAGACGACGGGATCGGACGCACGCTGGCCCTCGTCCCAGAACGTGATCCGGAGGTCAGTCTGGGTCGACGTCCCGGCCCCCGAGGCGGCGACGGCAACCACAGCCGTCATGAAGACTGTGGCGAGCAAGACGAGTGCACGCATACGTCCAGGGTACGCCGCCATGCTCGCCGCGTGTCACTCGCTTACGAGATGCGAACACGCTGGGGCAGCGCGGTGAGCGGTGCGTAAACTCGCCGCGTGCCGCTCCGGGACAAGCGAATCGTCATCACCGGTGGTGCCGGCTTCATCGGCACGACCCTCGCCCGCCGGCTCGTCGATGCGAACGAGATCGTGGCGCTCGACAACCTGCATCGAGACGCGCTCTCAGGGACGGATCTCGCCGAGCACCCGAACTTCACTCTCGTCCAAGGCGACGTGCTCGACCTGGACGGACTGCAGAAGCTCGTCCGGGGAGCGACGCACATCGTCCATTGCGCCGGGATCGCGGGCGTGGACACGGTGCTCGACAGCCCTGTGCGGACGATGCGGGTCAACGTCATCGGGACCTACAACGTGCTCGAGGCAGGAGTGGCGACGAGCGACTCCCTCGAGCGCCTCGTCGACTTCTCGACGAGCGAGGTCTTCGGCCAGCGCGCATTCAACGTGCAGGAAGGGCACGTGACGACGATCGGCTCGGTTGGCGAGGCCCGCTGGACGTACGCAGTGTCGAAGCTCGCGGGCGAGCACATGGCGCACGCGTACCACGCGGAGCTGGCGCTCCCAACCGTCTCGGTGCGCCCGTTCAACGTCTATGGACCGGGGCAGATCGGGGGAGGTGCAATCCGCGCCTTCATCGAGGCTGCGCTGGATGGTCGGGACCTGACGATCCACGGCGACGGGTCGCAGATCCGAGCGTGGTGCTACGTGGACGACATGGTCGAGGGCGCGTTGCTCGCACTCGAGCACCCTGCCGCCGTGGGAGAGAGCTTCAACATCGGGAATGCACGCTCGGCGGTCACGATCCACGACCTCGCAACGCGTATCAAGCGTCTGACCGAATGCCCCGGCGAGGTCGTCTTCCAGCCGCTCCATTACACCGATGTCGAGCTCCGCATCCCAAACATCGACAAGGCGAAGCGGCTGCTCGGCTTCGAAGCCCAGGTCGAGCTCGACGATGGCCTCGTTCGCACGATCGCGTGGTATCGCGAGCAGCTCGGGGCTCCCTCAGCTTGACCGAGCGCATCCGACTTGCGCGCCCCGATGTCGGTGACGCCGAGCTCGCGGCGGTGGCAGAGGTCCTCGCGAGCGGCCAGCTCACGATGGGGGAGAAGGTCGGCGAGTTCGAGCGAGCGCTCGCCACGGCGGTCGGCACCGCCCACGCCGCCGTCGTCTCGTCCGGTACGGCGGCTCTGCATCTTGCGGTGCTCGCGCTCGAGATCGGCCCCGGCGACGAGGTGCTCGTCCCTGCGTACACCTTCCCGGCTACCGCGAACGTCGTCGAGCTTGCCGGCGCTCGCGCGGTGCTCGTCGACGTCGATCCGGAGACATTCAATCTGGACCCGGCGAAGGTGGCCGGCGCTCTCACCGGCCGGACGAAGGCCGTCATCGCCGTCCACCTCTTCGGCAGGCCGATCGAGTGGGAGGCTCTGCAGACGGCGGTGCCGCAGGAGGTTGTGCTGCTCGAGGACGCAGCAGGCGCGCTCGGCGCGACGTACCGGGGAACGCCGTGCGGCGCTCTCGGGAGCCTCGCCTGCTTCTCGTTCCACCCGAGGAAGATCGTGACCACCGGCGAGGGCGGTGCGGTGACGACGGACGACGCCGAGTTGGACGCCGCCGTACGCCGCCTCCGCCACCACGGCTGGGCTGCGCCTGGCGACATGCCCGAGCCGGGCTTCAACTATCGCCTCCCGGACGTCCTGTGTGCGCTCGGGATCCCGCAAGTGGCAGGCCTGGAACACCTACTCGAGGCCCGCGAGCGGATTGCCCGCGGCTACACCGAGCGGCTCGATCACTTCCTCGAGACGCCGGGCGTTGCGGAGGGCGATCGCCACGGTTGGCAGGCCTACGTCGTTCAGCTCGACCGGCGCGACGCCGCGCTCGCCGCGCTCCAGGCCGCCGGCATCGAGGCACAAATCGGGACGTGGGCGCTGCATCGACTGGACGCTTACTCCGCGCAGGGGCCGTTCCCCGGCGCCGACCGCGCCTTCGAGCGCGCGCTGGCGCTGCCGTTTCACTCTCGCCTCACCGACAACGATCTCGATCGCGTGGCGCAGGTCTTGACGAGTTTATGAGTGAGTGCTAACTTACAACGCTCCATGGCGACGGCGACGAGACAGACGGCCGAGGAACGGCGCGAGGCGGTGCTCGCGGCCGCGAGGCACGAGTTCGCACGGCACGGCCTGCACGGCGCCTCGACCGACGCGATCGCGCGTGTCGCCGGGATCTCGCAGCCGTACCTCTTCAGGCTCTTCGGCTCGAAGAAGCGCCTCTTCCTTGCGGTGAACGACGCGTGCTTCGTGCGGACGCTCGAGGTGTGGCGCGAGGCTGCGGCGGGCAAGTCCGGCGAGGAGTTCCTGAGCGCGATCGGGGAGGCGTACGTCGGGCTCATCGAGAGCGATCCGACGATGCTCCAGGGACAGCTCCAGGCCTACGCAGTGTCCGTCTCGGACGAGGACGTGCGCGAGAGCACTGCGCGCGGGTACGGCCGGCTCGTCGATTACGTCGAGGCCGTGTCCGGCGCCGACAAGCAGACCGTCGCGCGGTTCTTCGCCAAGGGGATGCTTCTCAACGTCCTCGCGGCCATGGACTACTCCGTCCACGACTCTGGAGACACCTGGGCCGCGCGGCTTGCCGAGGGTTGCCGGGAACCCGACTAGGAACAGCTCTCCTTTTTTTTCCCTCGTGATGAGTAAGCACTCACTACTCCGCGACACTTTTTTGGAAGGAGGCAGCCGATGACTGCCCGCCAGGCAACCGTCTGGACGTTCATCTCCACGACCGTGGCGCTCTTCATGGTCGTGCTCGACAACCTCGTCGTCTCGACGGCGATCCCGGTGATCCGCGTCGACCTCGGCGCCTCGCTCGAGGAGCTCGAGTGGACGGTCAACGCGTACACGCTGACCTTCGCCGCGTTCCTCCTGACAGGCGCGGCGCTCGGCGACCGCTTCGGCCGCAGGCGGATGTTCATGATCGGGATCGGGATCTTCACCGTCGCCTCCGCTGCAGCCGCGCTCGCCCCCTCGGCGGACTGGCTCATCGCCGCACGCGCGCTGCAAGGAATCGGCGGGGCGATTGTCACGCCGCTGACGCTGACGCTTCTGAGCGCCGCCGTGCCTGCCTCCCGGCGGGGCGCCGCGCTCGGTGTGTGGTCCGGTGTCGCCGGGCTCGCGGTCGCCTCTGGCCCGCTCGTCGGCGGCGCCGTCGTCGAGGGCCTCTCGTGGCAGTGGATCTTCTGGCTGAACGTCCCCATCGGGGTCCTGCTCCTCCCGGTCGCGATGCGGCTCCAGGAGTCGTACGGTCCGGACAAGGCGCTCGATCTGCCGGGGCTCGGGCTCGCGGGCGCCGGCCTTGTCGGCCTCGTCTGGGGGCTCGTGAACGGGCAGGGGCACGGCTGGACGAGCCCCGAGATCCTGGGCGCGCTGGCGGTCGGCGGGGCGTTGCTCGCCGCGTTCGTGGTCTGGGAACGACGAACGGACGAGCCGATGCTGCCGATGCGGTTCTTCGCGAATCGCGCGTTCTCGGCGGCGAACGCGGCCTCGCTCTTCATGTACTTCGGGATGTTCGGCTCGATCTTCCTGCTGACGCAGTTCTTCCAGACGGCGCAGGGCTACTCGCCGCTCGAGGCCGGGCTCCGCGTTCTACCGTGGACGGCGATGCCGATGATCGTCGCACCGCTCTCGGGCGCTCTCTCCGACCGTATCGGAGGACGGCCGCTGATTGCGATCGGGCTGGCCCTGCAGGCGATCGGGCTCGCGTGGATCGCGGCGGTCTCGACAGCGACGGTCGGCTACGGATCGCTCGTCGGGCCGTTCATCGTCTCCGGGATCGGGATGGGCATGTTCTTCGCGCCCGTCGCCAACGTCGTGCTCTCGGCGGTGCGCCCGGTCGAGGAAGGGAAGGCCTCGGGCGCCAACAACGCGATCCGCGAGGTCGGCGGCGTGCTCGGCGTGGCGGTGCTCGCATCGATCTTCGCCCGCTACGGCGGCTACGAGTCGCCGGCGACGTTCAACGACGGGCTCGTCCCGGCGATCTGGGTCGGCGCGATCGTCGTCGCTCTCGGCGCGGCGAGCGCGGTTCTCATCCCACGGCGGAACCGGCCCGCCGAGGTCGCGGTACACGAGCCGGAGCTCGTGCCGCAGCCGGAGGCGGCGTAGACAGCTTGACGACGAGACGAGGAGGTATCCGATGAAGCTTTCGACGAAGTCCCTGGCCGGTGCGAGCGCACGCCACCCGTGGCGGACGATCGGCGCCTGGATCGTTGTTCTCGTTCTCGCGGTGGTCGCCGTCGCGACGCTCCTCGGCGGCAGCCTCACGACCGAGGGCGCCCCGACCAACAACCCGGAATCCGAGCGTGCTGACGTCCTCCGCTTCGAGGCGTTCCCGCCGCAGCCGGGCGAGGAAGTGAGCGACATCCTTGTCGTCAGCTCCGATCGGCACACGGTCGATTCGGAGGAGTTCTCGAGCTTCGTCAGGACGCTTGTGGCCGAGAGCGAAGTGCGGCCGCTCGGCGAGGCGCGCACGTACCTGGATGAGCCTCTGGATGACGCTGGGGGTCTCGTCTCGGAAGACCGGCGAGCGACGATCGTTCCGCTGGCGATCTTCGGCGAGGATGAGGCGGAGGAAGTCATCGCGGCCGTCGAGCAGGTCGACGAAAATGAGGCTTTCGCGGTCTCCGTCACCGGCGAGCAGACGCTCGACTACGACTTCAACCTGCTCTCCCAGGAGGACCTCGAGAAGGGCGAGCTCCAATTCGGGCTCCCGGCTGCGCTCATCATCCTGTTGCTCGTCTTCGGCGCCGTCGTTGCGGGTCTTGTGCCGCTGATGATGGCGATCGTCTCGATCCTCGTCGCCCTCGGGCTCACCGCCGTGGTCGCCCAGGAGTTCGAGCTCTCGATCTTCGTCGTCAACATGCTCACGGGAATGGGGCTCGCGCTCGGGATCGACTACTCGCTCTTCGTCGTCTCCCGGTACAGGGAGGAGCGCAACGCGGGTCGGAGCGAGCTCACGGCGATCGAAGCCTCGGGAGCGACCGCGAGTCGCGCCGTGCTCTTCAGCGGCACGGTCTTCGTCGTGGCGATGTTCGGGATGCTGCTCGTTCCGAACTCGATCATGCGCAGCCTCGCGGTCGGAGCGATTCTCGTCGGGATCGTGTCCGTCGTCGCGGCGCTCACGCTGCTGCCGGCGGTGCTCGGGTTGCTCGGAGATCGTGTGAACGCGCTGCGGATTCCGTTCTTCGGACGCCAGTCGCTCGATACGTCGAACCCGGAGGGACGCTTCTGGGGCGGCATCGTCCGGCGCGTCCTGCGGCGTCCTCGGCTGAGCCTTGTGCTCTCGACGGCAGTACTCGTCGCGCTCGCGCTGCCCGTGCTCGGCATGAGCATCGGAACGAGCGGAGTCTCGTCGCTTCCCGACCGCTTCGTCTCGAAGCAGGGATTCGAGGCTCTCGAGCGCTACTTCCCGGGGACCACCACCGACCCGGCCGAGATCGTCGTCACGAACGCCTCGGGAGAGGATGTGCAGCGCGCGCTCGCCGAGCTTCGTACGAGCCTCGCAGCCGATCCTCGCTTCGGCGCGGGCGAGCTCGAGTTCGCGTACGACGGCGAAGTCGCAGTGCTCACCGTTCCGGTTACGGGCGACCCGACGTCGAGCGAGGCGATCGCGGCGGTGCGCGAACTTCGGGAGGACACGATTCCCACCGCGTTGGCCGGTACGGGCGCCGAGGCGCTCGTCGGCGGCACCAGCTCGGAGAACATCGACTACTTCGACTCCGTGATCGACCCGGCACCCGCCGTCATCGCGTTTGTCCTGTTGTTGACCTTCCTCCTGCTGACCGTCGTCTTCCGCTCGGTCGTCGTCGCGGCGACGGCCGTCGTGCTCAACCTCCTCTCGGTCGGCGCGGCGTACGGCTTGCTCGTGCTCGTGTTTCAGGAGGGCTTCGGAGCGGGCCTCTTCGGGTTCCAGACGACCGACACGATCGAGGCGTGGGTTCCGCTCTTCCTCTTCTCGGTGCTCTTCGGCCTGTCGATGGACTACCAGGTGTTTCTGCTCAGCCGCATCCGTGAGCGCTTCGACGAGACGCGCGATACGACCGACGCGGTCACCTTCGGCGTCGGCTCGACCGCGCGCATCATCACCGGGGCGGCGTTGATCATCGTCGCCGTGTTCTCGGGGTTCGCGCGGGGCGACCTGATCATGTTCCAGCAGATGGGCTTCGGAGTCGCGGTGGCGCTGCTCATCGACGCGACGATCATCCGCTCCGTTCTATTGCCGAGCGCGATGAAGCTCCTCGGCGAGTGGAACTGGTACCTGCCGCGCTGGCTCGAATGGCTGCCGCGGCTCCAGGTCGAGGGCCCGAGCTCCCCGACGAGCCCTGCGGCACCGGAACCGACGAGGTCGACTCAGGGCTAGGCGGGCGATAGCCCGAGCGCGTCGGGCGGTAGGTTGCGGGCGTGAACCCGCGCTACGGGCCGCCCGACGCGCTTCGCTCTCCGCGGTACGCGGGCGTCAAGACCTTCGCGCGCTGCCCGCTCGTCGAGGAGCCCGAAGACGTCGACGTCGCAGTCCTCGGGATCCCGTTCGACACCGCGACGACGAACCGTCCCGGCGCCCGCTTCGGCCCGGAGGCGATTCGCTCCGCGTCGATAGCCCTGCGGCCGTACAACGCCGCTCAGCGTGCGCAGGTCTTCGGCCGGCTCTCGGTCGCGGACCTCGGCGACGTCGAGGTCACGCCCGGGAATGCCGAGCGCACCGTCGCTCAGATCGCGGATCGGCTCGAGCCGATCGTGCGCTCCGGCGCCCGGCCGCTCTGCCTCGGTGGCGACCATCTAGTCGTGCTCGGGGAGCTTCGCGCGCAAGCCGCGGTGCACGGACCGGTCGGCGTCGTGCTCCTCGACGCGCACGCGGACGTCTGGGACGAGTACTGCGGCGAGCGCTACTACCACGGATCGCCGTTCCGCCGGGCACTCGAGGAGGGCATCATCGACCCCGCTCGTTCCTTCCTCGCCGGGATGCGAGGGCCGTTGTACGGCCCGGACGACGAGGCGATGCCGGGCGAGCTCGGCTTCGAGGCGATCTCCACCGAAGACCTTGTAACGATCAGTTACAAGGAGTACGCGGAGCGCGTGCGGGCACGTGTCGGCGACGGGCCGCTCTTCCTGTCGTTCGACATCGATGTGCTCGACCCGGCGTTCGCACCGGGGACCGGCACGCCGGAGGCAGGTGGGCTCTCGACCCGTGAAGCACTCGGTTACGTGCGAGCGCTTCGTGGGCTGCGGTTCGGCGGCTACGACGTCGTCGAAGTCAGCCCGCCCTACGACGGGGCCGGGAAGCAGACTGCGGTCGCCGCGGCGAACGTCGCGTATGAGCTGCTGACGCTCGACGTTCTCGCGGAACGGCCGTGAGTCGCCGCGTACGGGTCGTCGGGACGCTGCTCCTCACGGCGGCGGCCGTCGCATACCTCGTGTGGAAGATCGACTTTGCCACGACGATCGACGTCCTCGAGGACACGCGCCTCGGCTGGTTTGCGCTCGCGGTGCTGATCATGGTCGTGACCGTTCCCGTCCTTGCGCTTCGCTGGGGCTGGCTGCTGCGCGCGCATGGGATCGCCGAGGGTGTTCCCTGGCTGACCAGGGCTTACTTCGTCGCCTACACGGCCGGTCAGGTACTTCCCACGTCGCTCGGCGGAGACGCGGTTCGTGTCGTAGAGACGGTGCGCAGGCATCCGGGACGGACCGCGGACGTGACTGGGACCGTCGTCCTCGAGCGTGGGCTCGGCGGTGCGGCGACGGTGCTCCTTGGCGCGGTCGGCTTCCTCGTCTCGCTCGGCCGCTACGACGTGAGCGCCTACCTCTGGCTGGAGGGTGTCTTCGTGTTCGGGACGATCGTGGCGGGCTTCGTCTTCTTCGCCCGTTCCGCCCGGCCGCTGCTACGCCGTTTGCTCCCTCTGCTCGAGCGACTGCGGCTCGCCCGGCTGCTGCAAGCGTTCTACGCGGGCGTGCACCACTTCCGGGGCCGCCCACGTGTGTTGGCGTCCGTCTTCGGCGTGACCCTGGCGGTGCAGACGATACGGATCCTCGCAATCTGGGCCGCGGCCCGCGCGGTCGGGATCGACCTCGAGGTCTGGGTCTACTACGTGATGGGTCCGCTGCTCTTCCTCGTCATGCTCGTGCCATTCACGCTGAACGGGCTCGCCGTCAGGGAGGCGTTCTTCGTCAGCTTCCTCGGAAGCCTCGACGTACCCGCGGAGCAGGCGTTCGCGGCGGGCTTCCTCTTCTTCCTCGTCACGCTCTTCCTCGCGCTCCCCGGCGCCGTCATGCTCGTGCGTGAGGGACTGCGCGGCGGATCGAGCCCGCAAGCGGAGCATGGCTAACGGCGCCAGGGCCCGCGACGTCGCGGCGGTCGTCGTGACCTACGACGCGCTGCCGTGGATCGAGGCTTGCCTCGAGAGCCTTGGCGGCGCGCGCGTCGTGGTCGTGGACAACGGCTCGAGCGACGGCACGGTGGCGCTCATCCGAGAGCGCTTTCCCGAGGTCGAGCTCGTCGAGTCGAAGAATCGCGGGCTCGCTGCGGGCTGGAACGAGGGAATCCGGCGAACGGCGGGCCGCTATGTGTTGCTCTTGAACTCGGACGCCTGGCTCGTCGGCGACGCGCTCGGGCGGCTCGTGACGTTTGCCGACCGGAGGCCGGAAGCGGCGGTAGTCGGCCCGCGCCTGCTGAACCAGGACGGCAGCCTGCAGCGCTCGGTCCGAGGCTTCCCTACCCTGTGGCGACTCGCCACCGAGTACTTCTTCCTCCGTAAGCTCGCCCCGCGATCCGCGGCGCTGAACGGCTTCTACGCGGGTGGCTTCGACCACGACGAAGTGCGCGAGGCTGAGTTCGTCATGGGGGCGTGCATGCTCGTCCGCCGCAGCGCGATCGACCAGGTCGGCCTTCTTGACGAGGACTACTTCCTCTTCAGCGAGGAAACGGACTGGTGCTACCGCTTCCGGAAGGCAGGCTGGCAGGTGCTCTTCTTTCCAGGGGCCGAGTGCGTGCACGTCGGGGGCGCCTCGCACGGCGGCCGCTTGTACCGCGAGAACCTGCGCGGTCACCTGCGTTTCCTCTGGAAGCATCGCGGCCCGAGAGTGGCGGAGCGCGGGCGCAAGCTGCTGCTGACAGCGCTGCGACTGCGCGCGCGACTCTTCCGCGGCGAGCGCGGTCGCACGTATCGCGAGGCGGCCGATTGGCTGGCCTCGGGTGACGTCGCCGAGCTCCTGCGACGATGAGCGCGATCACGCTGTACCTGCGCCTCGCCGGGGCAACCGCCGTCGTGCTGGCGCCCGGCTGGCTGCTCGCGAGATCGCTCGGAGTCCGCGGTGTTGCAGCGACGCTTGCGTGGTCGCTGACTCTCGCCTTCGGCGCGCTCACGCTGACGTTTCTGCTCAGCGCCACGCTGACCACGACGATGGTCCTGCTCGTCGTGGCCGCAGGCGCAGCGGTCGTGCTCGGCCTCGTGCGCAAGACGACGGCACCACCTCGAGTTCCGGGTGTTGCCTGGGTCTACGGCACTGGCCTCGTCCTCGGGATCCTGCTCTGGCGTGTCGCGCGGGATGTCGAGGGAGACGGCCTGTTCCATCTCGCCCGCGCGCGCAAGGTGCTCGAGCTCGACGAGCTCACGCTCGATCGCGTCTCCGAGTTCGCGGACGGGAGCCTCCATCCCGGCTATGCGTTCCCACTCTGGCACGGGTTCCTCGCGCTCGTCGCGAAGGTCTCGGGCACCGACCCGGAAGAGGTCGTCGTCCACGTGCCCTCGATCCTCGCTGTGCTCGCACTCGTCGTCGCCTACGAGGCCGGGTGGGCCGTTTTCCGAAGACGCTGGGCGGCCGGCGCCGTCGCGGCTGCGCAGGCGGCGCTCATCTGCTTCGCGCCCGGTCACGGCGGCACCTACACGCTGCTTTCGCTTCCGGCGACGTCTTCTCGGCAGCTGCTCGTGCCGGCCGCGGTCGCGCTCGCCTTCGAGTCGATTCGCCGGCCTTCGGTTCCGCTCCTGGCCTCTACCGCCGCCGCCGGCTTTGTGCTCGCGGTTGTCCACCCGACCTACGCGATCTTCCTCTGGCTGCCGTTTTCCGGTTTCCTCCTCGTGCGCGCGCTCTGGGCACGGAGCGATCTGCGCGCGGGCGGTGCAGCGCTCGCGGCCCTCGCGGTGCCGGCCGCGCTCTTCATGGTGTGGCTGATTCCCGTCATCGGCGACACCGCCTCGGTTTCCCCCGATGCAGCAGAAGTGCGCCGCGCGCTCGACCACTACGTCGGCCAGCTGGACGTTCGTTCGGAGACGAGCTACAGCCTGCGGGCGGAGGTGTTCACCCGAAGCGGGGCCGTGGCGGTCGCGGCGGTCCTTCTCTTCCCGCTTGCCGCCTTTGCCGCGCGCAGGAGATGGGCCGCATATGTCGCCGGTGGCTCGCTCGCCGTGCTGGCGGTGATGCTCGTGCCCTTGCTCTTCACCTCGCTCTCCGACCTCGTCTCGATCTCGCAGGCGCGAAGAGCCGCGGGCTTCTTACCCTTCGCATTCGCGTTTGCGGGTGGCCTCGGGGTGCTCTCGCGACTGCTCGGTCCGTTTCTCCCACCGCTCGCACTCGTCGCGGGCGTCGGCTTCCAGGCGGCGTTTCCGGGCGATTTCGACTATGCGCTGAACGAGGGAGCTCCGTCGTGGCTCGTCTGGATCGCGGTGGTAGCCGGTGCGGCGGGCCTCGCCGTCGGAGTCCTCCGCCGCGGCCCGCCGCTCGAGGCGAACGCGGCGATCGCGGCTTCCCTGTTCCTGCTCCCGATCGTCGTCGTCGGACTTGCGCGCTGGACTCCTGTCGAGACGCGGGCGGCCGAAACGCACCTCTCACCGGGACTCGTGGAAGCACTGCGAACCCGGGTACCGACGGGCACAGTCGTGTACTCGGATCCGGAGACGAGCTTCCGCATCGCGGCCTTCGCACCCGTGTACATCGCGGTCGCGCCGCCCGGCAACGTCGCCGATACAAGGGACAATCGTCCGTACGAGCGCGCCCGGGACGCGCGTCGATTTCTTGCGACTGCAGATCTCGCGATTCCGGAGTCGTACGGCGCGGACTACGTCGTGGTCGACCGGGAGCGCCAGCGCCGGCCGGTGGACTTACCGAGGCTCTACGGCGACGTGCGCTTCACGCTCTTTCGTATGCCGGGCGACTAAGAACTCGAATCACAATGACGCTCGTCGGCCGGGGCGCGCAGCGTGCCGCGCAGCGTGTTCCGGCGACACCTGGCTTCATTGTGATTCGAGTTCTAAGGATCCGGCGTTCCCCAGCCTCCGCCCCCGGGCGTCTCCACGCGCACGACGTCGCCCGGCTCGAGATCCCGCGTCACGAACGCGGGCAGCTCGTCGCCGTTCAGGGTGTTTCGACCCGGGAGGCCGTCGTCTCCGCCGCGCGCTCCTTTGGGCGCGAGCTGTCGTCGTTGGGTGAGAAGCGAGAGGCGGCACCGCTCGAGCGCGCGCAGCTCGCGTACGACGCCGTCGCCGCCCCGTAAGCGCCCGTCGCCGCCGGAGCCCGACCGGAGCGAATAGCGCTCCACACGCAGGGGGTACGAGAGCTCGAGCGCTTCGATCGGCGTGTTCAGGGTGTTCGACATGGCCACGTGCACCGCCGAGGGCCCGTCCGCGTCCGGGCAGGCGCCCTGCCCACCTCCCGTGGTCTCGTAGTACGTGAAGCGATCGTTGCCCAGGACGAGGTTGTTCATCGTTCCCTGTCCCTGAGCCGCAACGGGGATCGCCTCGCCGAGCGCGGCGAACACGACGTCGACGATGCGGCTCGACGTCTCGGTATTGCCGGCTACGACTGCGGCGGGCGGGCTGGCATTGACGAGACAGCCTTCCGGGGCACGCACCGTCACGGGCGCGAACGCACCTCCCGAGGCGGGCAAGTCAGGCGCCGTGAGGCAGCGCACGACGTAGAAGCACGCGGAGCGAGTGACCGACAGCGGGCAGTTGAGGTTGCCGTCGATCTGGCGCGCCGTGCCCGCGAAGTCGATCTCGATCGTGTCGCCCGCGATCGTGACCGTGGCGCGGAGCTCGACGGGACCCGATGGGGTCTCGAGAAAGTCCGAGGCCTCGACCCGGACGTCAGGCAGCGCGCGGAGCGCGGCGCGGACGACCCGCTCGGAGTAGGCGAGCAGCTCGTCCATCGCCGCTTCCACGCGGTCGCGCCCGCGGCGCACGGCAAGATCTCGAAGGCGCTCGTCCGCGAGATGGTGGGCAGCCAGCTGCGCGCGCAGATCTCCACGTCGCTCGTCCGGATTCCGCATCTGCGAAACGAGGCCCTCGAGCGTGGACGTGTCGAGACGTGTCGGTGGGATGACCACTCCTTCGTCCGCGAGGGTCCGCGAGCCCGCGGGCAGGCTCCCTGGCTCAGATCCGCCGACGTCGGCGTGATGCGCGCGCGAGACCGCGAATCCGAGCTCGGTCCTCGTCACGATGGTGAGATCGGGAAGGTGGGTGCCGCCTGCGTACGGATCGTTGAGGATCCAGGGCTCGCCGGGTGCCGGATCGTGCGCGCGAACGGCGGCGACCGCCTCGGGCATCGCACCGAGATGCACAGGGATGTGCTCTGCCTGCGTGATCATGCGGCCCTGCCCGTCGAAGAGCGCGGTGGAGCAGTCGCGGCGTTCCTTGATGTTCGCCGAGAACGCGGAGCGAACGAGAACTGCGCCCATCTCCTCTGCGATCGCCCGCAGCGCGCTTCCGATGACTTGGAGCTCGACGGGGATCACGCGTCTCTCCGGAGGACGAGCGTTCCGTGTACGTCGGTCTCCCCGGCCCAAGCCTCGGGCACCCACGCGGTCGCACCTTCGAGCTCGAGCATCTCAGGGCCGCTTGCAGTGAAGCGAGGGCCGGCGATCGAGATCTTGGGCGCAAGCCGCACCTCGACTGTTCGCACCGCGACGAGCTCGATCGGGCGGTCGTGATCCGCGTACCCGTACCGCTCGGCGTGCGCGCCATGAAAGCGCTCGGCGAGGTCCGGGCCAAGCGCGACGGTGAGCTCGAACGACTGACCCGCGTAGCGCAGGTCGGCCTCGCCTTCCGCCGGTAGCTCACCGGCGTCGTCGAGCCGAACGACGTACGAGCGCACCGAGTCGCGGCGCTCGTCAGCCGCGACGAGGCCGAGGGCGGAGAGCACGCCGGCCGCCGCGGGAACGAGCACGGTCGTCATCCCGAGTTCCTCTGCGAGCGCGCATGCATGCAAAGGCCCTGCGCCGCCGAAGGCCACGAGCGCGAAATCCCGCGGATCAAGACCCTGCTCAACCGAGACGACCCGCAGCGCCCGCACCATCTCGGCGTTCACGACGTCGATCACCGCGGCTGGGTCGAGCTCGGCGAGTGCGCGCACCGCAGCGCCGGCGTCAAGCTCGATTCCGCCCGCCAGCCGGCGTGGTAGCCGTTCCAGGACGAGGTTGGCGTCGGTGACCGTTGCCCGGTCGCCGCCCTTCCCGTAGCAAGCGGGGCCCGGGTCGGCGCCGGCGCTCTCCGGGCCGACGCGCAGCGCACCGCCTACGTCCCTCCAGACAATCGAGCCGCCGCCCGCACCGACGGTGTGCACGGCGACCGTGGGCAGCCGAACCGGAAAGCCCCCGACCTCTCGCTGGTGCTCGCGCCTGGCCTCGCCATCCACGATCGCGCACACGTCGGTGGACGTCCCACCCATGTCGAACGCCAGCGCGTTCCCGAAGCCGGAGAGCTTCGCAATCTGTGCCGCGCCGACGACGCCCGCGGCCGGTCCCGAGAGCAGTGCAAGCGCCGCGTGTCGCGCCGCTTCCTCGAGCGTTGCGACGCCTCCCGAGGAACGCATGACGAGCGGCTCGACGAGCTCTGCGTCACGGCACGCGTTCGACAGCGCTCGCAGGTAGCCGCCGAGCACGGGGCCGAGATACGCGTCGATGACTGTCGTCGACGCGCGCTCGTACTCGCGAAACTCAGGCGCGACCTCGTGCGAGGCCACGACATGAGCTGCGGGATATCTGCGCCGCAGCTCCGCTGTGAGCGCACTCTCGTGCTCGGGATAGCGGAACGAGAACAGGAGGCAGACCGCAATCGCCTCCGCGTCCAGCTCGCCCAGCGAGTCGAGCTCGAGCGGCACGAGCTCCCCTTCCGGGCCCATCCGGCCGACCGCGCCCACGCAGCGCTCCAGTGGCACGAGCGGCGGGGGGTGCTCGGCGCAAGGCCGGTACAGGTGGGCACGCGTCTGGCGCCGAAGATGGAGCAGATGCTCGAAGCCCGCGCTGGTCACGAACGCCGTACGGACGCCACGTCGCTCGAGCAGCGCATTCGTCGCGATCGTCGTCCCGTGCGTGAAGCGTTCGACCCCTTCGAGCCCGACCGCCTCGGCCGCCGCGAGCACCGACGACTCCTGGTTCCGTGCCGTCGGAACCTTCGCGGTCAGCACCTGCCCGTCCTCGACGAGCACCGCATCCGTGAACGTCCCGCCCACGTCGATGCCCAAGACTCGCACGGGGGGATTCTCGCGCGGTCGACCGGAGCCGGCGCAGGCAGGGTGCATGGCTCTGAGCCCTTCTCTCGTGCCTCCGCCGGCGCACGAGTAGAGTTGGCGGTCCTCGTGGAGCGCCTCGTTTGCCTCGGGCTCAGCCACCGCACGGCTCCGGTAGAGCTGCGTGAGCGCTTCGGCACGTTGGGACTCGGTGCCGAGCGCTGTCCCGAGGTGCTCGAGCATGCGGTGCTCTCGACCTGCTACCGGGTCGAGCTGTACGCCTTCCTCGTCGACGGCGTGGACGATGCGCGCGAGTCGCTGATCGATGCCCTTGCCGATGCGCACGAGGTCTCGCGCGCCGACCTCGTCGACCACCTCTACGTCCACACGGGCGAGGACGTCGCGCGGCATCTCTCACGGGTCGCAGCCGGGCTCGACTCGCTCGTTCTCGGCGAGGCCGAGATCCTCGGACAAGTCCGCGACGCTCACGCGGACGCGGATCGGGCTGGATCCGCGCTCACGCTGCTCTTCCGCACCGCGATCTCGGCAGGTCGGCGCGCACGCTCGGAGACCGCTATCGGGGCGAACCCGGCTACAGCGAGCTCTATGGCGCTCGCGCTTGCCGACGGCGTGCTCGGCGACCTTCGCGCACGCCGCGCACTCGTCGTCGGAGCCGGACGCATCGGGCTCCAGACACTCAAGGCCGCCACCGGCCGCGGCGTGCAGGACATCGCCGTTGCGAACAGGGCGCGCGAGCACGCGGTCGAGGCTGCTTCGCGGTTCGGCGGCTCGGCCTACGGGCTCGACGAGCTCGAGGAAGCGCTCGCGTGGGCGGACTTCGCCGTCACCGCGACCGGCTCCGAGGATCCGGTGCTCGGCGCCGACCTCGTTCGCCGCGCGATCGAGCACCGTCCCGAACGGCCGCTCGTGCTCGTCGATCTCGCCGTACCTGCGGATGTGGAGCGCACCGTCGCAGACATCGAAGGCGTGAGGCTCTTCGATGTCGACGATCTCCGCGCTGGGCTCGACGGCGCACTGGCTTCGCGGCTGGCAGAGGTTCCCAACGTCGAGGCGATCGTGGAGGAGGAGGTTGCAGGCTTCGCGCGCCGATACCGGGAGCTCGAGGTCGAGCCGCTGCTGACAGCTCTGCGGGTTCAGGCGGAGGAGATTCGCGAGCAGGAGGTCGAGAGGGCGCTCCGCCGGTTGGGAGAGGCCGATCCCAAGACGGCAGCCCAACTGGAGCATCTGTCCCGTGCGCTTGTGAAGAAACTCCTGCACGAGCCCACGGTGCGCCTGCGCGAGCGGGCGGGAGACGGCGACGCCGACGATGTCGCCGCCGCTGTGCGCGAGCTCTTCGGGCTCGCAGCCCGCCAAGACCGTTGAGCTGGCGCCGGTGAGCCGGACGCCGTCGGTAGGGGCGGTCGTCCTCGGAACCCGTGGGTCACCGCTCGCTCGTCGGCAGACGATGCTCGTGATCGAGCAGCTCCAGGCGGCCTGGCCCGGCCTCGGGTGCGAGGAGCGAGTCGTCGTCACGACCGGCGATCGCACTCAGGAGACCGGGGAGCCGCTGCCGGAGATCGGCGGGAAGGGGCTCTTCACCTTGGAGCTCGAGGACGGGTTGCGAAGCGGTGAGCTCGACCTCGCCGTGCACTCGCTCAAGGACCTGCCGACCGAGGACGCCACCGGCGTCGCCATTGGGGCTGTCTGCCTGCGCGAGGACGCGCGAGACTGTCTCGTCTCGCGCGAAGGGCTCCGCGTCGCCGAGCTCCCGGACGGCGCGGTGCTTGGAACGAGCAGCCTGCGTCGAGCGGCGCAGCTTCACCTGCTGCGACCCGGGTTCACGCTGGAGTCGATCCGCGGGAATGTCGGCACGCGAATCCGCAAGGTGCGTACGGGCGGATACGACGCGACAGTGCTCGCCGCGGCCGGCGTCCGTCGCCTGGGTCTCGAGACGGAGGTCGCGGAATGGCTTCCGCCCGAGTCGTTCCTCCC
>Ga0136633_1000247_pt1 | contig 41065 bp, 48 predicted proteins | sample AntDrymeUQ832206_2_FD_105494 | JGI IMG/M metagenome (GOLD analysis project Ga0136633, IMG submission 105494) | Polar desert sand microbial communities from Dry Valleys, Antarctica - metaG UQ83 (22.06) | ecosystem: Environmental > Terrestrial > Soil > Desert | place: Antarctica: Dry Valley... | reverse complement strand
CTCCGCGAAGGCCAAGGCCGACAAGGCGAACGTCGACGCAGCCGAGATCGCAAAGGCACGCAAGACGGCCAACGCCGCCAAGCAGTGCAAGGCGCTGAACCTCAAGGGCTCGGCGTTCGGCAAGTGCGTCTCCGAGAAGGCAAGGGCCTAGACGGAGCTCTCGCGGCGGCGCGCCTCGCGCCGCGCCGCCGCGGATTCATCCACGATCTTCGCTCGATCCAAGGTAAGGTGTGGATCGTGTCTATAACTCTGACGCAGCTTCGAAGCTTTCTGGCGGTCATGCGCGGCGGCTCGGTGACCGCCGCGGCCGACGAGCTCGTCGTCACGCAGCCGTCTGTGTCGGCGGCCGTCGCGGCGCTGTCGCGCGAGCTCGGCACGCCGGTGACCGAGCGCGAGGGACGCGGCATCCGCCCCACCCCTGCGGGCACCGCCTTCGCGCCTTTCGCGGCCGACGTCATCGGGCTGCTCGAGGAGGGGCGCCGCGCCGCACGCGAGGCCGCCCATCTAGCCGACCGCCGGCTGCGCCTCGCCGCCGTCACGACGGCCGCCGAGTCCTTCGTCCCGCCGCTGATGCGCGCCTTCGGGCAGGGCAACGACGGCATCGGCCTGACGCTCGCCGTCGGCAACCGCGAGCAGGTCCTCGCTCTCGTCCTCGACCATCGCGCCGACGTCGCGATCGGCGGCCGGCCGCCACGCGACCCGCGGATCCAGTCGAGCGCCATCCTGCCCAACGAGTTCGTGTTGATCACGGCGCCCGACGATCCGCACGCCAAGGGCGGCCTGATCGATGCCGGCGAGCTCGAGCGCCGCGTGTGGCTGCTGCGCGAGCAGGGGTCGGGCACGCGCGTCGTCAACGAGGAGTTCCTCGCCGCCGCCGGCTTGGAGCCGCAGACGCTGACGCTCGGCTCCAACGGCGCGATCAAGCAGGCCGCCCGCGCGGGCATCGGCGTCGCGTTCATCTCGCGCGCGACCGTCGCCCTGGAGCTCGAGGCCGGGCTGCTCGCAGCGCTGCCGGTCCGTCACCGCCCGGCCGCGCGCCGCTGGTACGCCATGTGCTCCACCGTCGGCCCGCAGCGTGCAGCCGTCGAACGCTTTATGAACTTCGTCGCCTCCCCCGCCGCCCGCGAAGCGCTCGGCGAGGCCTCCGGCATCGCCGCCGTGCCGGCGTCGGCGAAGGCGTCGCACGCCGCAGGCTGACGGCACCCGCGCGCGCCGGGGTGCCAGCAGGCTCGCGTCAGTGCGCGGCCCCCGAGCGGACCCCGTCCGGCGAAGCTGCCCGCATCTCGCAGCCGGCGCCGTCGCCGGTCCAGCAGCGCACGATGTCGCGCATGGAGAGGATCCCGACGACCTCCGATCCGTCGAGCACGACGACGTGGCGAAAGCGCCCACGCACCATCTCCTGGGCTGCCAGCTCGAGTGACCAGTCCGCCGCCGCATAGGTCAGCCGCTGCGTGAGGTGATCGCGCACAAGCTGCGCGTCGAGGTCCTCGTCGTTGCCACAGGCGTGCAGCAGGTCGCGCTCGGTGAGGATGCCTGGACCGGGGGCGTCGGGATCGATCACCACGGCGGCGCCGACCTCCGCGTGCGTCATGCGCCGGGCAGCCTCGCGAAGCGTGTGCTCCGGGCCGACCGTGACGACGATCCGGTTCATTCCATCGCGTACCTTCATGCCACCCTCCTTGGGACTCGCATCATTTGTCACATGCGAGTCTAGACCTCGCGGCTCGGGGCGTGGAGGAACCTGCGGGGCCGGAGGCCACCAACCAGACCGCTCAGGCAGCCGGCGGCTCTTGCTCCGGGGGTTCCTGCTCGGGCGCTTCTTGCTCGGACCCCGGCGACTCCTTCGCCGGCGGCGGCGGCTGCGGCTCGTCGCGGTCGGCGCGCGTGCCGTCGCTGCCGAGCGCCACCGCGGCGCGGGCGGTCACGAGGTGATAAAGCACGAGCACCTGCACGACTGCCAGCGACTCCGAGCGGTGAAGCTCGGTGCCGACGGTGAACTCGCCGAGGCGCTCGGATCGCAGGTGGCTGGCGAAGTGCATCCGCGCCCACACGGCCTCCTCGATCTCCGCCCCGCGGGCGGGATCGATGTCGCCGGGCACGAACAGCTTGTGCTCGTTCTCGGACTCCTCGAGCGTCAGGCCCTTCTCGGCGTCGACGAACTCCGACAGGTCGGGGTGCACGAGCCCCTTGCGCAGGACGATCTCGGCGTCGAGGTGCTCCTGATCGCCGCGACCGCCGGGCTGAAAGGACACGACGATGTCCGCCCAGCGCTGCTGCGGGCGGATGTAGAGCTTGGAGTCCGACTCGCGGCGGTCGAGCTCCTCGAGCACCTGGTCGGTCGTGTAGCCGCGCCGCGAGCAGTCGCGTTGCACCTTCCACACGCGCCGCAGCTCCTCCGGCGGCGCCAGAAACACGCGCACGTCGTAGCACTCGCGCAACTTCGGCGTGTGGTAGCCGAGCAGCCCCTCGATCAGGGTGAACTGCGCGGGCTGCGTGTACACCGGTGGCCCGAACGTGCCGTCCTTGTGCCCGTAGACGGGCTTGAGGATCGCCCGGCCCTCACGCAGTTCCGCGAAGTGGCGCTCCATGATGTCGATGTAGTTGCAGTCCGGATGCAGCGGCGTGATCGCGTGCTCGGCGCGCTGGCGGCGGTCGTAGCGGTGGTAGTCGTCGGCCGCGACGTGCGTGACGTTCGTCTCGCCCAGCATGCGCACGAGCCCGCGCGAGAGCGTCGTCTTGCCGGTCGCGGAGTCGCCGACGACGCCGAGGATGATCGGGCGGGCCATCAGCTGTGCTTCAGACTAGCTCTGGTTGCCCGGAGCGTTCTTGCCGTCGTCCGACGTCTCGCCGTCTTCGTCGGAGAACACCGAGCTGGCGAGGATGTCATCGGCCTTGATCGTGACGAGGTCCTCGCGCGTGAGCTCATCGCGCCGATCGTACAGGCGACCGGCCTGGCGCATCCGCGAGCGGTCGATCGCGTTGCGGATGCTGCGCCCGTAGGCGAAGCGCGGACGCTCGACGCGGCGCTCGATGTACTCGCGAAACGCCTCTTTTGCGTCCTCGTCGAGCTCGTACTGCTGCTGCTTCATCATGAGGTCGCCGATCTGCACGAGCTCGTCGACGGTGAAGTCCGGAAAGTGCAGGTGATGCGCGACGCGCGAGCCCATGCCGGGGTTGGAGCGAAAGAACGTGTCCATGCGGTCCTGGTAGCCCGCGAGGATGACGACGAGGTCGTCGCGCTCGGTCTCCATGACCTGCAGCAGGATCTCGATCGCCTCCTGGCCGTAATCGCGCTCGTTCTCCGGACGGTACAGGTAGTACGCCTCGTCGATGAACAGCACGCCGCCCTTGGCGCGCTTGAGCACCTCGCGCGTCTTCGGCGCGGTGTGCCCGACGTACTGGCCGACAAGGTCGTCACGCGTGACGGAGACCACCTTCGGCTTGGGGATGTACCCAAGCCGATGGAGGATCTCCGCCATCTTCAACGCGACGGTCGTCTTGCCGGTACCGGGGTTGCCGGTGAACGTCATGTGCAGCGACGGGCGCGACGATTGGAGCCCTGCCTCACGGCGCAGCTTGTCGATCACGAGCAGCGCCGCCATCTCGCGGATCCGCTCCTTCACTGGGCCGAGGCCGACGAGCTCCTCGTCGAGCTCGGACAGCACGGACTCGATGGCATCTGCGTCGTCGAGGGCCTCGACGGCCTCCGGCAGGGTTTCGATCGTCTTTGCCACTAGTCGTCCGAGTCGCCGTTGGAATCGGCCTTCGCGCCGTCCGGGCTGGCTTCGGACTGGCTGATGATCGGCGCCAGCTCGCCGCCCTCGCCGCCGTAACGCTCGCCGGCAGGCGTGTTCAGCCCCGCGTAGGAGTGGATCGTGTAGCGGATCACGCGATCGTGGCTCTCCTGGCGCTCGAGACGGAAGCCCGGCTCGACCTCGGGACGGTTGACGATAAAGGACATCGCCGACGTCTGGCGCCCGAGCGAGCGATCGTAGGCGACCACCTTGACGTAGAGGTGCGAATGCGCCTCGCGGCACGCGCGCACGTCGCGCATGGCCACCTCGGCCTCGTCCTCGGTGAGGTCGAACATCGGCGGCGACCACATGTCCCACAGGCCGTTGCGCGGGTGCGGGTCATCGGTGTACTCGACCATGATCGACCAGTTGTTGGAGAGCGCGTACTTGATCTGCGCCTCGATCTGCTCGTCGGTCAGGTCCGGCAGGAAGGAGAACTGTCCTTGTGTGAGTCTCATGTCTTCTCTCTTCCTACGACGACGACGGCGTGACTTCGACGTCCGCCGTGTCCGTGGAGGTGTAATCGAACGTGATGTCCTTCCAGACCTCGAGCGCGGCGTTCAGCTCGGGGCAGCCCTTGGCGGCTTCGACGAGGATGTCCGGACCCTCGCTGTAGTAGTCGCGACCCTCGTTGCGGGCCTGGATGATCGCCTCGACGGCGGTGCGGTTGGCGCTGGCGCCGGCCGCGATGCCCATCGGGTGGCCGATCGTGCCGCCACCGAACTGCAGGATCGAGTCCTCGCCGAGGTAGTGCAGCAGCTGGTGCATCTGGCCGGCGTGGATGCCGCCCGAAGCGACGGGCATGACGCCCGGCAGCGAGGCCCAGTCCTGATCGAAGTACAGCCCCTGCTTGAGATCCTTGTCGACGTGACCGTCGCGCAGGGTCTTGTAGTAGCCCATGATCATGTCGGGATCGCCCTCGAGCTTGCCGACGACGGTGCCCGCGTGGATGTGGTCGACGCCCAGCAGGCGGCACCACTTCGCGATCACGCGGAACGACACGCCGTGGTTCTTCTGGCGCGTGTACGTGCCGTGGCCGGCGCGGTGCAGGTGCAGGATCATGCCGTTCGCACGACACCAGTTCGACATCGAGGACATCGCGGTGTAGCCGACGGTGAGGTCCTGCATGATGATGATCGAGCCGACTTCCTTGGCGAACTCGGCGCGCTCGTACATGTCCTCCATCGTCGCGGCGGTGACGTTGAGGTAGTGACCCTTGACCTCACCCGTCGCGGCCTGCGCGCGCTGCACGGCCTCCATCGCGTGGACGTAGCGGTCACGCCAGCGCATGAAGGGCTGCGAGTTGATGTTCTCGTCGTCCTTGGTGAAGTCCAGACCGCCGCGCAGCGCCTCGTAGACGACGCGGCCGTAGTTCTTCGCCGACAGGCCGAGCTTCGGCTTCGTCGTCGCGCCGATCAGCGGCCGGCCGAACTTGTCGAGGTACTCGCGCTCCATGACGATGCCGTGCGGGGGGCCCGGGAACGTCTTGACATACGCGACCGGGATCCGCATGTCCTCGAGGCGCAGCGCCTTGAGCGGCTTGAAGCCGAAGACGTTGCCGATGATCGAGGACGTGAGGTTGGCGATCGAGCCCTCTTCGAAGAGGTCGATGTCGTAGGCGATCAGCGCGATGTACTGGCCAGGGGTGCCCGGAACCTCCTCGACGCTGTAGGCCTTCGCCTGGTAGTGCTCGTAGGGCGTCAGACGGTCCGTCCAGACCACGGTCCACGTGGCCGTCGAGGACTCACCGGCGACGGCGGCGGCAGCCTCGATCGCATCGACGCCCTCCTGCGGCGTGATCCGGAAGGCGCAGAGGACGTCGGTGTCCTTGGGCTCGTAGTCCGGGTTCCAGTAGCCCATCTCGGCGTATGGCGTGACCCCTGAATCCCAGCGGCTCTTCGTGGTCTTCTTGCCGTCCTTCTCTTCTGTGCTCATTCCACCCTCTCTCGTGTTCTCTCTGCGCACATTACCCGACCATCCTAAGATAAAAAGCCAAAGATCGTCGTTTTACATTGATATTCGCTTATGCGTCTGGAGTTTCTGTACGGCCCCTGCCGATGCCGCTTCCGGCGCGTCAACGTTCTCAGGGAGTGCTTCCAGGATCGGGACATCGCCAATCGTGCGCGTCAGACGCGGCACCGTCGCCGTGATCGATTCCTGCGCGCAGAAGGCGATGTCCGCGTCCAGCCCGGCGGCGTACAACCCGACGGAGCCGGCGCTGGCGTCGAGCGCGTCGAGCGGTCGCTCGAACGACGCCGCGAGCCTCTCGGCGATCCGCGCGGCATCCGTGCGCTCGCCCTCGAGCAGGGCGCTGAGGCGCCCGGCCAGGTAGACGTCCTCGAGCGTGATCGCGCCGTTGGTTCCGGCGCAGACGAGCAGGACGTCGAGCGGTCCCGCCGCGAGTGTCGCGACGACCGCGTCGAGGTTCAGCAGCGATGCCGCGTAGACCTCCTCGCAGGCGGCCGCCGCGGCGATGATCGCCGGCGCGCCGTTCGTCGTGGCCAGGATCAGCTCGCGGCCGCGGGGCTCGAGCGTCTCCTCCGGCGAGTTGCCGAGATCAAAGCCCTCGGGGCGCTCGCACTCGACCTCGCCGGCGAGCGCGCGGCCGTCCTCGCGCAGCTCGCGCGCCTCGTCGATCCCGCCGGCCACGAGCACGCGCTCGTAGCCGGACGAGAGGGCCATGGTGATCGTCGAGGTCGCGCGCAGCACGTCGATGACGACAGCCGTCGTGGCGGCGCGCACCTGCGCGCCCGTGAACGCGACGTCGATCATGCAGGCGCCGTGATCCTCGCTCGGGCCGCCATCAGACCGTCGAGCGCACGCCGGCGGCGTAGCGTTCCGCCATCTGCTCGAGCGTCAGCGGCCCGTAGTCCTTGGCGTGTCCGGCCATGCCGAGCTCCTGCATCCGCTGCAGGCAGATCTCCTTCTGGCCGGCGCGTGCCGCCTTGCCGGGGCCACGGGGGTCCCAGTCGCCCGGGTTCTCCTTGTAGTGCTCGCGCGTGAAGGCGGTGATCGCCAGGCGCCCGTCCGTGTCGATGTTGACCTTGCGCACGCCGTGCTCGATGCCGCGCTGAATCGCCGAGATCGGCACGCCGAAGCCGGCATCGACCTCGCCGCCGGCGGCCTTGACGCGCTCGACCATGTCGGCCGGAACGCTCGAAGAGCCGTGCATGACGATGTGCGTGTCGGGCAGGCGGCGGTGGATGTCCTCGATGATCTCCATCGCGAGGATGTCGCCGTCGGGCTCGCGCGAGAACTTGTACGCGCCGTGGCTCGTGCCGATCGCGACGGCCAGCGCGTCGACGCCGGTGCGCTCGACGAACTCCTCGGCCTGCGCCGGATCGGTCAGGTTGATCTCGCCGGAGCCGACGCCGTCCTCCATGCCGCCGAGCGTTCCGAGCTCGCCCTCGACGGTCACGCCGCGTTCGTGGGCGTAGTCGACGACCTTCTTCGTGACGGCGACGTTGTCCTCGAAGCTCAGCGGGGTCTTGGCGTCCTCGGCGAGCGAGCCGTCCATCATGACGCTCGTGAAGCCGAGCTCGATCGCGCTGATGCAGGTGTCCGGGGAGTTGCCGTGGTCCTGGTGCAGCGCGACGGGGATGTCCGGGTAGGTCTCGGCCGCCGCGAGCATCAGGTGGTAGAGGAAGCGGTCCCCGGCGTACTTGCGCGCGCCGCGGGAGGCCTGAACGATCACCGGCGACTGCGTCTCCTGAGCAGCCTCCATGATGCCCTGGATCTGCTCCATGTTGTTGACGTTGAAGGCCGCGACGCCGTAGCCACCGGCGGCGGCCTCGTCGAGCAACTGGCGCATGGTCACAAGCGGCATCTGATCACTCCTGGTCGGTTACGGGTCTGCTTTCGACGATCCGGCGCACCGATCCCGGGCGCACGATCAGCGAATGCGTGAGGTTCCAGCCACCGGAGCGCCGCGGGGCGCTGAGGCCCAGCGTGCCGCCGGTGATGGCCGTTGCGGCGAACATCGCGTTGCCCTTGACGAGGTCGTCGACCTCGAGGATCTCGCCGGTCGAGAACCCGGCTGCGGCGACCGCCTCGGCCTCGGCCTCGCTCTGCGGGGCGAGGCGGGTCTGCATGCCCCCGCCGACGCACTTGACCGCGCAGGCGGCCATGACGCCCTCGGGCGTTCCGCCGCAGCCCATGAGCAGATCGACGCCGGTTCCGGGCAGCGCGGCGAGCAGCGCTCCGGCGACGTCGCCGGCCGTCGGCGTCTGCACGCGGGCGCCGCAAGCGCGCAGGCGCTCGATGAGCTCGACGTGGCGCGGCTTGTCGAGCACGACGACGACCATCTCGCGCGGGCGCTTGCCGAGCGCCGCGGCGACGCGCTTGAGGATCCGCTCCGGCTCGTCGCGCAGGTCGATCGCGTCGCGCGCGGCGGCACCGACGACGAGCTTGTCCATGTAGTGGGCGGGGCCGGGCGACCACATGTTGCCGGCGCCGGCGAACGCGATCGTCGTCAGCGCCCCGGCCTGACCGGCGGCGCAGAGGTCGGTGCCCTCGACGGGGTCGACGGCGATGTCGAAGCTCACCTCGTCGCCCTCGCCGACCTTTTCGCCGTTGTAGAGCATCGGGGCGTTGTCCTTCTCGCCCTCGCCGATGACGACGTTGCCGAGCACGTGCGCGTCCCCGAGGGCCTCGCGCATGGCCTCGGTGGCAGCACCGTCGGCGGCCTTGCCGTCGCCGCGGCCGGCCCACACGTATGCGGCCATCGCGGCATTGCGCACGGCGGCGATCGCCAGCGGCTCGAGACGCTTTGGTAGTTCGGGCACCGCGCTCGTGGCGGGGCCGGCCGGCTCCTCGACCAGGGTCATTCGGCCATCCTCGCTGTCATTGACTTTGCCTCAAGCGACATATTTCGCGATTCTCATAGAGCAGGGACGATCGCTCCTCGCCGGCCGCGTCGGGCTCCGGCGGATCCGGGGCGCACTCGCGTGCACGGCGCCGGGGAGTCTACGCCTGGGGCGAGGACATTCGTCGTGCGCCTCACAGCCGGTCCGGGCTCCGGCGGAGGATGATGTCGCGCATGAGCGCAGTCACGTGCCAGATCTCGGTGTCGCTTGACGGCTACGTCGCGGGGCCCAACCAGAGCATGAAAGACCCGATCGGCGAAGGCGGGATGCGCCTGCACGAGTGGGCGTTCGGCGCCGGCAGCGGCGAGCCGACTCCGGACGCCGCGATCGTCGACGAGCTGATGCGGGGCGTCGGCGCCTATGTCATGGGCCGCAAGATGTTCGGCGGCGGCGACGGGCCGTGGGACGCGACGTGGACCGGCTGGTGGGGCGACGAACCGCCCTACCACGCGCCGGTCTATGTGCTCACCCACCACCCCCGCGAACCGCTGGCGATGGAGGGCGGCACGTTTCACTTCGTCACCGACGGGATCGAGTCCGCCCTGGAGCAGGCCTGTGCGGCGGCCGGCGACCAGGACGTCGCGATCGCGGGCGGTGCGAGCGCCGTCCGGCAGTATGTGGCTGCCGGGCTGCTCGACGAGCTCTACCTGCACGTCGTCCCGATCGTCCTCGGCGCCGGCGAGCGGCTGCTCGAGGATGTCGGAGACCCGCGCCTGGAGCCGGTCGAGGTCACCGCCTCGCCGGCGGTCACGCACGTGCGCTATCGCGTGGTGCGCGCGTAGCGGACGGCGCCGGTCTGACGGCTTGGGGCGTGCTCAGGAGCGCAGGTTGTCGAGCGCCTCGGGCGTGTCGACGTCGACGCCTGAGCACAGGTGGCCGACCTCGATCGGATACGCGCCGATGCGCTTGAGCACCTCGCGCGCCCCGACGTCGCCCTCGAGCGCGGAGATCGCGTCGAAGTACGCGCTGCCGAGCGCGACGGGATGGCCGGGCGCGCCGTCGTAGAGGCCCCGTGCGCGGGTCTGCGCGCCGTGCTCGACCGCGAGGTCGGCAAAGCGCGCGATGACCTGCGGCGTGACACGCGGCATGTCCCCGAGCGTCAGGAGGACCACATCCGCGTCCGCGGCGATCGCAGCGATGCCGCAGCGAAGTGACGCGGCCTGCCCGGTGTCCCAGTCCTCGCAGACGACGACCTCGGCCGAGCCGAAGTCGACGCCCGCGCGGATCTCGTCGGCCCGCGCTCCGAGCACGACGACGATCCGCTCGATCGCGGGCACCGCCTCGACCGCGCGGATCGCGTGCTCGAGCAGCGGGACGCCGTCGAGCTCGGCCAGTTGCTTGGCCGAGCCGAAGCGCGACGCCCCGCCCGCCGCGAGCACGATCGCCGCGATCACGCGCTGTTCGTGGCGCTCGCCAGCGCGCGCCCGCACAGGACGCGCGCGAGGTGGCGCTTGTACTCCGGCGTCGCGTTGAGGTCGCCGAGCGGGTCGGTGCCTTCCGCCGCGAGCCCGGCGGCCGCCGCGATGTGCGTCTCGTCCAGCGGCTGGCCGCGCAGCGCGTCCTCGGCAGCCCGCGCCCGCAGCGGCGTGTTGGACATGTGCGTCAGGCCGATGCGGACGTCCTCGCAGACGCCGCCGGTGACCTTGACGAGCGCGCAGACGCCGACCATCGCCCAGTCCTCGGCGCGGCGGTTGAACTTCTCGTAGCCGAAGCCGTAGCCGGCCATCGACGGGATCCTGATCTCGGTCATCACCTCGCCAGGCGCGATCGCGGTCGTGAGATAGCCCTGAAAGAGCTCCTCGGCCGCGATCTCGCGCTCGCCGCCCGGGCCGCGGACCGTGACCGTCCCGCCGTAGGCCAGCAGCACGCCCGGCAGGTCGGCGGCCGCGTCGCCGTTGGCCAGCGAGCCCCCGATCGTGCCGCGGTTTCGCACCTGCTGATCGGCGATCTTGCCCGCCGCGTGGGCGATCAGGCCCATGTCGTCGCGCACCTGCAGGTCGGCGTGACGCGTCATCGCACCGATGCGAAACGCGTCGTCGCCGGTCTGCACGCCGCGCAGGTCGTCGAGCTTTCGCATGTCGACGAGCAGCGACGGCGCGGTGAAGCGCAGCTTCATGAGCGGCAGCAGGGAGTGCCCGCCCGCCAGCAGCTTGGCGTCCTCTCCACCCTCCGACAGCAGCCGGATGGCATCGTCGACGGAGTCCGCGACGGCGTAGTCGAAATCGGCGGCGATCATGCCGCACCTCCCTCGGGCTGCGTAGGTCCGGAGCCGGCCGAGCCCTCGGCCTGCGACGGCAGCGGCTGACCCTGCTCGGTGGCCTTCGGGCCGTCGCCGCGGCCGCGTGCCTCCTCGAGCGCCTGCCAGATGCGCAGCGGCGTCAGCGGCATGTCGATGTACGAGATGCCCTCGTGCTGCAGGGCGTCGATGACCGCGTTGACGATCGCGGGCGTGGCGGCGATCGTGCCCGCCTCGCCGATGCCCTTGACGCCGAGCGAGTTCGATGGCGACGGCGTCTCCGTGCGGTCGAGCTCGAAGCTCGGGATCTCCTCCGCCGTCGGCAGCGCGTAGTCCATGAACGTGCCCGTCACGAGCTGCCCGCGCTCGTCGTAGACGACCTGCTCGTAGAGCGCCTGGCCGATGCCGTGCGCGACCCCGCCGTGGACCTGCCCGTCGATCAGCATCGGGTTGATCGCCGGGCCGCAGTCGTCGACGGCGATCCAGCGCACGACGTCGACCTTGCCCGTGACCGCGTCGATGTCGACGACGCAGACATGCGCGCCGAACGGAAAGACGAAGTTCGACGGGTCGTAGATCAGCGTCTGCTCGAGCCCGAGCTCCATGTTCTCGGGCATCGCCGAGGCATCGATGTAGGCGCAGCCCGCGACCTCTGCCAGCGACATGCCCTGATCGGGATCGCCGGCGAGCGAGAACCTGCCGCTCGAGACCTCGATGTCGTCGACGTTCGCCTCGAGGTTGAACGCGACGATCTCCTTGCACTTCTGCGCGAGCTTCTCGGCCGCGTGCGCGGCGGCGACGCCGCCCACCGACAGGGAGCGCGAGCCGTACGTGCCGAGGCCCATCGGCCCGGTCGCGGTGTCGCCGTGGATGACCTCGACGCTGGCCGGATCGGTGCCCAGCCGGTCGGCGACGATCTGCGCAAAGCCCGTCTCGTGGCCCTGGCCGTGTGGCGACGCGCCGGTGAAGACCGTCACGGTGCCCGTGGGGTGCACACGGATCAGCGCGGACTCATAGAGGCCGATGCCGAGGCCGAAGCCCTTCGGCCCGACCGCGCGCGACGGCGCGAGACCGCAGATCTCCGTGTACGTCGAGAAGCCGACGCCGCGCAGGATGCCCTGATCTCGCAGCGCCGCCTGCTCAGAGCGGAAGGCCTCCATGTCGAGCATCTCGAGCGCCCGGTCCAGCGTCGCGGCGTAGTTGCCGGAGTCATACGTGATGCCGTAGGGCGTCTGGTAGGGGAAGTCCTCCGGCGCGATGAAGTTCTTGCGCCGCAGCTCGATCGCGTCCATCCCGAGCTCGGCGGCGAGCTGGTCGATCATGACCTCGAGCATGTGCGTCATCTCCGGACGGCCCGCACCGCGGATCGCGTCGGTGATGTACTTGTTCGTCAGCACGCCCGTGATGTCGGTGCGGACGTTCGGGATCTTGTAACAGCCCGTCATCACGAACGCCCCGAGCTCGGGGATCATCGGCGTCAGCAGCCCGAAGTACGCGCCGCAGTCCTGGATGATGTTCGCGTGAAAGGCGGTGATCGTGCCGTCGGACGTCGCCGCCATGCGCACGTAGTCGACCTGGTCGCGCCCGTGATGGGAGACGGCCATGTTCTCCGAGCGCGTCTCGATCCACTTGACCGGCCGCCCGAGCTGCTTGGACGCCCACGCGCACAGCGTCTCCTCTGCGCAGACCTGCAGCTTGCCGCCGAAGCCGCCGCCGACCTCCGGCGCGATGCAGCGCACGTGATCCTCCGGGATGCCCATCTGCACGGCGAAGAACAGGCGCAGCAAGTGGGGCACCTGGGTCGAGGACCAGACCGTCAGGCTGCCGGCGCGGAACTCCGCGATGACCCCGCGCGGCTCGATCGGCGCGCCGGCGATGCGATGGTTGACGATCCGCCGCTCGACGACGACGTCGGCCTGCGCGATCGCCGCGTCGACGTCGCCGCCGCCCATCGTCCACTCGTGCGTCTTGTTCGTCCCCAGCGACTCGTGGACGAGGACCTCGTCCTTGAGCGCTTCCTCGACGTCGACGACGACCGGCAGCGGCTCGTACTCGACCTGCACCGCCTGCGCGGCGTCTGCGACGGCGTACTTGTCCTCGCCGACGACCATCGCGACCGCGTCGCCGACGTGGTTGACGGTGCCCCGCGCGAGCGGCCAGCGCTCGGGCATCTTCATCTCGACGCCGGGCGGCGCCCAGGCCATCGGCAACGGCGCGACCAGGTCTGACAGGTCCTCGCCGCTGTAGACCGCCGTGACGCCCGGCATCGCGCGCGCGGCGGCGCCGTCGACGGAGACGATCCGGGCGTGCGCCTCCGGCGAGCGCACGACGGCCATGTAGAGCATGCCGTGCAGGGTGATGTCGTCGACGTACTGCGCCCGGCCGGTGATCAGCCGCGGGTCCTCCTTGCGCCGCAGCGACTGGCCGACGTGCTTGGCGGGGGCCTCCTCGATCGTGCTCATGCCGGCACCCCGCTCATCTTCTCGGCGGCGGCCTGGATCGCCTTGACGATGTTGTGGTAGCCCGTGCAGCGGCAGAGGTTGCCCTCGATACCCGCGCGCACGTCCTCCTCGGAGATCGGCCCCGGGCCGTGGCGCTCGATCAGGTCAGCGGCGGCCATGATCATCCCCGGCGTGCAGTAGCCGCACTGCAGGCCGTGCTCGTCCCAGAAGCCCTGCTGGAGCGGATGAAGCTCACCGTCGGCACCGGTCATGCCCTCGATCGTCGTGACCTGCGCACCCTCGCACTGGACGGCGAGCACCGTGCAGCTCTTGACGGACTCGCCGTCGACGAGGCACGTGCAGGCGCCGCAGTTGGAGGTGTCGCAGCCGACATGCGAGCCCGTCAGGCCCAGCGTGTCGCGGAGATAGTGCACGAGCAGCTGCCGAGGCTCCACGGGAACCTCCTGTGGCTGGCCGTTGACGGTGATCTGCAGGGGGACGATCGTGCCCACGCGGTCTCCTTCGAAAATTGACGACGCGCCGCTCATGACCCGAGGCGGCGAGGTTCTCGGCAGTCTCTCTCTCGATCCGTACGCCCGGCTAAACGCGATCGATCATCGCCGCGAAGCGAGGCGCGCCAACCCCCTTACCCGGCGGGCGCGCACGATATCTCGCGACCGCTGCCGCGACGCGTCGCGATGACGATCCCGGCGACGACGACGACCACGCCCGCGAGCTGCGCCGGCGCGGGATCCTCGCCGAGCAGCACGATCCCCAGCAGCACCGAGCCGACGGGCTGGACGGTCAGCACGATCGACGTCAGCGAGGCCGGCAGGCGCGGCAGGGCGATCGCGATCAGCAGCCAGCCGAGCACCTGCGAGCTCAGCGCAAGCGTCACGAGCCAGCCGTGCGCGGGCCAGCTCGGCTCGAGCGCGAGCTCGCCGAGCAACGCGCCCGCCACGAGCGCGACGAGCGTCGCCATCAGCGTGGCGGCGAACAGCGGTCCGGCCGGCCGGCGCAGGTCGCGGCCCATGTCGCGCAGCACGAGGATGAAGCCCGTGTAGGCCACGCCCGTCAGGACGCCGAACAGGGCGCCGCGGGCCGGGTTGGCGCCGTACGCCTCGTCCCCGACGACGCCCGAGATCAGCACCGCCCCGACGAAGACGAGCGGCACGGCGACGGCGACGCGCGCCGACGGCCGCTCGCCGAGCAGCAGCCAGGCCGCGACGGCGACGAGCACGACCTGGAGGTTCGCCAGGACCGTCGCGAGCCCCGCGCCGACATCGGCGATCGCGTGATGCCAGAGGATCAGGTCGGCCGCGAAGAACGCGCCGGCGGCGCCCGCCCGCCACCAGTTGCCCGACGCCGCGGGGCCGTGGCGGCGGTGCTCGAGGAGGGCCAGCAGGCCGAGCACCGGCAGCGCATAGGCGCAGCGGTAGACCGCTGCCGTGGCTGGGCTGACGCCCGCGAGGTCGACGAGGATCGCCGAGAAGGCGATCGTCAGCGCCCCCGCCAGCGCGGCCAGCGCGGGGCGTGCTGCCAGCGCGCCGATGGCTCAGGCGCTCATTGGTACGACGCGGAGTCGAGCGCCTGGTTGACGAGCGCGTCCGCGGCGGCGTTCTGCGCGCGCGGGACCGACCGGACGGTCCAGCGATCAAAGGCCTTCAGCGCCTCGATCGCGGCGGCATGCAGCGGCTTCATGTCGGGGTGCTTGACCTTGTACTGGCCGTTGACCTGCTTGGCGATCAGCTCGGAGTCGTTGACGACCTCGACCTCGCCGGCGCCGAGCGCGCGCGCACGGGCGAGCCCGAGCAGCAGCCCGCGGTACTCCGCGACGTTGTTCGTCGTGACGCCGAGAGTCTGGAAGGCCTCGTCGATCACGGTCCCGTCGGGAGTGCTGAGCACCGCGCCCGCGGCGGCCGGCCCGGGGTTGCCGCGCGCGCCGCCGTCGACGTGGACGACGACCTTCAACGGCCGGCGGCGGTCACTCGCGGTCGATCGTCGGAAACTCGCCCGGCACGCGCGCGCGCCGGCGGTCGCGCGTCTCGCGCTGCTTGACGAGCTCGGGATCGGCCTTCGGGGGCTCGCTGCCGTCCTCCCCGCGCTTGTTGCGGCGGTCGGACTTGCGGCGGTCGACGATCACCGTGACGTCGTCGTCGTCGGCGTAGTACGCCGTGAGCTTCTCGAAGAGATCCTCCTCCAGAGCCTCCGGCACGACGCAGTAGATCATCGCGCAACCCTAACCCAGCGGCCGCTCATGCGCCGAGCACCAGCTGGCCGCGCTCGTCGGCGACGGCGTTGGCGACGAGCTCCTCGGGCTCGAGCTCGGCCAGCTCGGCGCCCTGCCCCGTGACCTGGACGCCCGCGGCCTCGTCGGCGAGGTCGACCTCGTAGCGATACCAGCACAGCTCCCAGCCGACGACGATCGACACGATCGAGCCCTCGGTCGCCGACGGCAGCACCGTGACGGCGGGCTGGCCGAGCGAGCGCGCGACGCCGCAGATGCGGCGCGGGTGCGCGCTGACGTTGAAGACATCCAGCGCGCGGGCCATCTTGAGGTCGGCGTTCGTCGGCACCGCGCGCACGTGGCGCGGCTCGCGCGACGCGACGGTGGCGGCGGGCGCGGGCTCCTGCGCCTCGGCGGGGAGCGGCTCGGCGAGCCCGTCGTGCGCGACGGCGGCCTCCTGCGCGCGCTCCGCGGACTCGATGCGATCGACGTTGCCGTAGCCGCGGCGGGCGACGGGCAGCGGCTCCTCGGCTGCCGGCCGCCGGCCGGCGGCCGGCCGCGGGCGCAGGCGCCCGAGCAGGGAGCGCCCGCCGCGCGGCCCGTTGCGCCGGACGCCGAGCGCGTTGTCGGCGCCCTCGCGGATCCAGCCCTCGTTGGCGGCGCGCGCGGTGCACAGCTCGCACACCATCCGCCGCGCTCCGCCGGCGATGAAGGGATCGGCGTGCTCGCCGCGCAGCAGCGTGCGCCCGCAGACATCGCAGGCGACGGCGGCACGGGTCGTCGTGATCGATTTGCGCGCCGTCATCCGCGCATCAGGGTACCGGCGACGAGGGCTCGCCGCCGGGCGGCCGGCGCGAGGGTCGCGGTGACGCCGGCGCGTCGCGGGGGTCTGGCGGAAAACGTGAACATCCGTCCGGTTATCCGCCAGACCCCCTCCGCTGCGCTTGCGTGCATCGGTCAGCGCCGCGCTCGCGGCAGCGTCGACGGGCCGACCTGCTCGGTCAGCCACGTCACGAGCGGTCGCGCGGCGTCGAGCTGCGCGTGCACGCGCAGCGTGCAGGCGGGCTCGTGCAGCCAGGGCTCGAGCGGATGGCGGCAGAAGAGCGTCACGTGCTTGCGCTTGAGGTGCTCGATCCGCGGGTGGTCGGGCCGGTAGCCGCGCGGCGCGCGCTTGAGCTCGGGCTCGATCATCTCAAGCTGCGCCGCCCCGGCCGTGCGCAGCGCGCGCTCGAAGGCCTTCGCGCGGCGCTCGTCGTCGACCGCGGCTCGGAAGCGCTCGAGCTGGTCGCGCGCCGGGTGGTGCAGTCCGGCGCCGACCAGCAGGCCGTCGAGCGACAGCTCGACGTAGTAGCCGCCGGCCGAGCCGTATCCGATCGCGATGCCGAGCTGCTCCTTGATCGGCGGGCGGTTGCCGAAGCGGGCGTCGTTGTAGAGGCGAAAGAAGCGCGCCTCGCCGAGGTGCGCGAGGCTCGCCGCCAGTGCCCGGCCCGGCCCGGCTCGACGAGCTGCGCGTCATAGCGCCCGCGGTTGGCCTTGAACCAGTCGCGGTCGTTGTCGTCCTCGAGCTCGCGCAGGAACTCGAGCGCCTCGGGCGGCCACATCGCGCGATCAGCGCCTAGGCGTGGACGGTCTCCTCCTCGCCCTTGGCCTGCTCGACGACCTTCCCCTGCAGGTGGGCGGGAACCTCTTCGTAGCGCTCAAACTCCATCGTGTAGTCGCCCTGGCCCTGAGTCAGCGAGCGCAGGTCGGGCGCGTAGGTGAGCATCTCGGCCATCGGGACCTCGGCCTTGACCTCGGTCAGGCCGCCGCCGACGCCCTCCATGCCCTGCGGACGTCCTCGGCGGGAGTTGAGGTCGCCGATGACGTCGCCGACGGACTCCTCGGGGATCGTCAGCGTCACGAGCATGATCGGTTCGAGCAGCACCGGCGACGCGTTGGCCATCGCCTCGCGCATCGCGATCGAGCCGGCGAGCTTGAACGCCATCTCCGACGAGTCGACGGTGTGGTAGCTGCCGTCATAGACCGTCACGGCGACGTTCTTGACCGGGCAGCCCGCGATCGGCCCGCTCAGCATCGCCTCGACGACGCCCTTTTCGACGGCCGGGATGAAGGACGTCGGGATCACGCCGCCCTTGATGCGGTTGATGAACTCAAAGCCCGTCGGATGCTCGGGATCGGAGATCGGCTCGATCGAGATGTGGCAGTCGCCGAACTGGCCGCGCCCGCCCGACTGTTTTTTGTGGCGCCCGTGGGCCTTGGCCGGCTTGCGAATCGTCTCTTGGTACGGCACCCGCGGCGGGTGCAGCGCGACCTCCGCGCCGAAGCGCTCCTTGAGGCGATCGACGATCACCTCGACGTGCATCTGCGACAGCCCGGCGATGATCTGGTCGCCGGTCTGCGGATCGCGGTGCAGGTCGATCGTCGGGTCCTCCTCCTGCAGCCGGCGCAGCGACGTGTAGACCTTGTCCTCGTCGCCCTTGGCCTCCATCGCGAACGCCATCACCGGCGCGGGCAGCGCGATCTGGGGCATCGAGATCGGCTCGTCGCGCTCGGCCAGCCAGTCGCCGGCCTTCGTCGCCTTGAGCTTGGCTACGGCGCCGATGTCGCCGGGGCCGAACTCGTCGGCGTGACCGGACTCCTTGCCGTTGAAGATCAGCAGCTGGCCGATGCGCTCCTTGTGGTGGGTCATCGTGTTCATCACGTGCGTGTCGTGGCGGACGACGCCCTGGTAGACGCGAAACAAGTTGATGCGGCCGGCAAACGCGTCGGCGCGGGTCTTGAAGACGTAGGCGTACAGCGGCGCGTCGTCGCGGTGCTCGAGCGTGATCTCGGGCAGCTCGATCTCGCCGTGCTTGACCGGTGAGGGCAGGTCCTCGACGATCGCGTCGAGCAGCCGGTCCGTGCCGAGGTTCCGGGTGGCCACGCCGCATGTGACGGGATACAGCGATCCGTGGTTCGTGCCGTCCTTGAGCGCGGTGACGATCTCGTCGTGCTCGATCGGCTCGCCCTCGAGGTAGCGCTCCATGAGCGAGTCCGAGACCTCGCAGATCTCGTCCATGAGCTTCTCGCGGTACTCCTCGGCGAGGCTGCGCAGGTCCTCGGGGATCTCGATCTCGGTGGCGTTGTCGCGACCGTCGCCGTCGTAGGTGTAGGCCTTCATGTCGATGAGGTCGACGACGCCGGAGATCTCGTGCTCGGTGCCGATCGGGATCTCCGTCGCCACGACGTGGGCGCCGAAGGCCTCCTTGAGCGACTCGAGCGCGTGAAAGAAGTCAGCGCGCTCGCGGTCGAGCATGTTCACGAAGATCATTCGCGCGAGGTCGAGCTCCTGGGCGCGCGCCCACAGGCGCCGCGTCGAGACCTCGACGCCCATCACGCCGTTGATCACGAAGATCGCCGACTCGGCGACGCGCATCGCGCCCAGCGCATCGGCGACGAAGCTCGGCTCGCCGGGGGTGTCGATGAGGTTGATCTTGCGGTCGTTCCACTCAAAGGAGCTGAGGCTCAGCGAGATCGACATCTTGCGCGCCTGCTCGTCGGGCTCGGAGTCCGACACCGTCGTGCCGTCGAGCACGGTTCCCAGGCGGTTGGTGGCCTGCGCCTCGAAGAGCAGCGCCTCGTGCAGCGACGTCTTGCCGCTGCCGCGATGACCGATCAGGGCGACGTTGCGAATGCGGTCCGCTGACTTGTGCATGCCGCGGCTCCTCTCCTCGGGGATGCCGCGATGCTAGTCCCCCACCTGACAACAATCCACCTTCAGATCACGGGCGCCGGCGGCGGCCCGGCCTGACGGCGCGCGGTGCTCAGGCAGCGCCGCCGATGTTCTCGTCCGACATGCGCCCGCGAAGGCGCAGCACGGCCTTGGTGTGCAGCTGCGAGACGCGCGATTCGGTCACGCCGAGCACCTCGCCGATCTCGCGCAGGGTGAGGTTCTCGTAGTAGTACAGCGCCACGACGAGCTTCTCGCGCTCGGGCAGTCGCGCGATCGCGTCGGCAATGCGGTCCTTGAGGTCGGTCGCGTCCATCACGGCAGCGGGATCGGGGGCGCCAGGATCCTGCAGCGTGTCGAGCAGCGAGACCTGGTCGCCAGAAGCGCCCGAGACGGTCCACAGCTCGTCGAGCGCGGCAATCGTCGAGTTGGAGATCTGCAGCAGCGCGTCCTGGAAGTCCGAGACGGTCATCTCGAGCTCGTCGGCCATCTCGTCGTCGATCGGTGCGCGCTGCAGCTTGTGCTCGAGCTTGGCGTTGGCGCGCTCGATCGCCCGCGCGCGGGTGCGCACCGAGCGCGGCACCCAGTCCAGCGAGCGCAGCTCGTCGATGATGGCGCCCTTGATGCGAGTGATCGCATAGGTCTCGAACTTGATCTCGCGCTCGAGCTCGAAGCGCTCGATCGCCGAGATCAGGCCGCCGAGGCCGTAGGAGATGAGGTCGGCCTCCTCGACGTGCGCCGGCAGGCCGGAGGCCATCCGGCCCGAGACGTACTTGACCAGCGGCGAGTAGGCGATGACCAGCCGCTCGCGCGCACGCTCGTCCCCGTCGCGCTTGTACCGGCGCCACAGGTCCTTCAGCTCGATTGATTTGACGTTGGTTTCCATCGATCACTAGGCCCTCGGATGCGCTCGCGCGTATGCGACCTTCAGGCGCGCCGACTCTACCCGAGTGTAGGTCTGTGTCGTGGACACAGATGCATGACCCAGCAGCTCCTGGATCGTGCGCAGGTCTGCGCCGCCTTCCAAAAGGTGCGTTGCGAAGGAATGGCGCAGCGCGTGCGGGTGCACCGCGCCCTGCATCGCGGCGTGGCGCGACCAGACGCTCAGGCGCCGCCGGACGTCGGATGTCGACAGCCTGCGTCCGGACTTCGACAGAAACAGCGCCGGCTCGCCCGGCCCCCGCGAGAGCGCCGTGCGGGCGCGCTCCAGATAGCGCGCGACCGCCCGCAGCGCCGGCTCTCCCGCGGGCACGATGCGCGTCTTGGAACCCTTGCCGACGACACGCAGCTGCTCGGCGTCGAAGTCGATCGAGGCGACGTCGAGGCTCACGAGCTCCTCGGCGCGCAGCCCGCTCGCGTAGGCGATCTCGAACAGCGCCCGGTCGCGCAGCTCGAGCGGCGTCGACGCCGGGATGCGGTCCAGCAGCCGGCTGATCTGGTCGGGCGCCAGCACGCTCGGCAGCTCAGATCCGCGCTTGGGTGCCGCGAGCAGGTCGGCCGGGTTGGCCGCGATCTCGCCGTGCTCGCGCAGCATGCCGAAGAACGAGCGCAGCGCCGCGAGCTTGCGCGCGACGGTCGCCGGCGCGGCGCGGCGCTCGGACAGCGCCCCCGCGTAGCGGCGCAGCAGCCGATGCGTGACGGCGGTCGGGTCGGCGCGCTGCGCGGTCGACCAGCACGCAAACTGGCGCAGATCGGAGCTGTAGGCCTCACGCGTCTTCAGCGCGGACCCGCGGCGGCGCAGGTCCTCGTCGAAGCGCACGAGCGCCGCTCGCCACGCGGCGCTCGTCTCGTGCTGGTCGGTGGGCGCGTTCATCGGCGTGAGCGTGCTTCGACGCCGCACGGACGCTGCCCTGCACGCCGCGCGCCGTGTCCTCCCGGCTCTGACCCGGGGTGAGCTAGCCTCGATCCCGGGATGGGCGTCTTCTTCATCGACACCGAGCGCGGCGCCGTCGCGACGCAGCATCAGCTCATCGCCGCGGGCCTCGCGGAGGGCAGCGACCCGCCGCCGCGGCCGTGGCTGCGCATCCAGGGCACCCGCGACGCGACGACGTTGTGGTACGCGATCATGCGAAAGCGCGAGCGCGGGATCTTTCTCGGCACGCTCGTCATGCGGCATTCCACGCACCACGAGCGGCTGCTGGCGCAGGGCTGGGAGGAGATCGCACCGGACGCCGTCGGTGTTCACGCCGAGGGGACCGGCCCAGCGGTCAGCTGATGAAGATCGGGGCGCCGACCGGCACCTGGTCGTAGAGCTTGATGACGTCCTCGATGAGCATCCGGATGCAGCCCTTGGAGGCGTTTGTGCCGATCGATGCGCGGTCTGAAGTCCCGTGCACGCCGACGCCGTCGTAGACGCCGAGCCAGCGCGCCTTCAGCGGGTTGCTCGCGATGCCGCCGGGCACAACCGTCCCGGCCAGCGATCCGGCCCAGGGCGAATTCGGGACGCTCCAGGCGGGGTTGACCGCCTTGTTGGTGATGCTGTAGCGGCCGACCGGCGTCTCCAGCCCGGCCGCACCGACGGCGATCGGGTAGGTCTTGACCTTCTTCAGCTTCCTAAAGAGGCTGATGCGAAAGTTCGAGCGGTCGACCGTCAGCACCACGGGGTACTTCTTGGCGAGGCGCTTGTCGGACACCTTCGGCTTGACCTTGCGCAGGTCGGCGCGGACGGCGCGCTCGCCGACGACGTCGGACACGAGCGCCTGCTCGACCTTCGGGCGCAGCTGCTTGGCGTCGACGGCGAGGCCGGTGACCGCCTTGCGCACCTTGACCTTCTCGCCGGTGACGGTGATGTCGGCGTCGACGGGCTTGCGGGTCATCTTGACACGCACCTTGTCGACCAGGCGCCGCACCGCCGGCTCGGAGTACGCCACCTGCGGCGTGACGGTCGCCCTGACGTCGCCGCCGGTCACGCCGCGCCACGTGCGCGCCAAGATCCCGCCCTCGCGACCGCGCTCCACCGCGTCGTCGACCATGCCGTCGATGTCGGCCTCGATCTTCGCCTCGCGCGCGGACAGCGGAAAGCGCGTCTCGCCCGCGACGACGACGAGCGGCTGCTGCAGCTTGGACAGCATCGCGGCGCGCAGCTTTGCGCGCGCGGCGTCAGCGCTCAGCCCGCCGACATCGACGACGCCGACCTTGACGCCCTTGGCGATCGTGTCGCTGCGGGTCGCGTCATAGGCGATGACACCGCCCGCGGACACCAGCACGACGACGAGAACCGCGACGAGGGTGATGATGTGGGAGCGGCGCATACCTTCCAGGACCGTTCGAGGATCCGCGAACCGCGGATCACTTTAGGGCACACTTAGGTCGGAAGGGGCAATTGTCCTCTAGGCGGACTCACACCTTGGCGCGTCGCCGCAACAGCGGGTCCAGGCGCGCGGCGAGATTGAGCCAGTCTTCGCCGCAGATGACGTCCTCTTCCTCGCACACGTCGCGGTTCCACGGATGGCTGATCGTGGCCACCAGCAGACCGTAATCGATCGCCCGCGCGATGTTCTCCGGGCTGTCGTCGACGAGCAGATCGATGCCGAGCTCGACGCAGCGACCGACCTTGTCGTTCGAGGTGTGCAGGTCGTCGTAGGGCAGGCCGATGCGCTCCAGCCATGCGGCGGTCGCCGCATAGGTCTGCGGATCGCGGTGGCTCGTGACGTGGATGAAGTGCCCGTCCTCGCGCCAGCGGGTGACGGTCTCGACCGCGTGGGGGTACGGCCGCCCGCCGAGGATCGCGGCGTCGCAGTGTGTCTCCTGGATGCAGAGGTGCAGCTGGTCGGGCCGCAGGCGCGTGATGCCCCAGTCCAGCTGCTCCTCGTATGGCAGCTCGATGCCGAAGCGCCGCCGGGCCGCGTCGGACAACAGGTCCCAGTAGTGATGCAGCGTGGAGTCGATGTCGATCGCGATGCGCATGGCGGAGGTCGGCCAAGCCTAGAGAAGTGCACGCGCGCCATCACCCGATCGTCCGCGCACCCCGTGGCGCCTGCAACCGGGCGACGGACAGGGGGCAGCCGCGCCCCTCAGGGGGTATCCGCGAAGCGTGATCCGGATCGGCTGCAGCGGCTGGAACTACGCCTCCTGGCGCGAGAGCTTCTATCCGAAGGGACTGGGAGCGTCCCGCTGGCTCGAGCACTACGCGTCGGTCTTCGACACCGTCGAGGTCAACACGACCTTCTACCGGCTCGCGCGCACGGAGGCCGTCGAGCGCTGGGCGCGCCAGACGCCGGGGGACTTCTGCTTTGCGGTGAAGTCGTCGCGATACCTGACGCACATGAAGCGCCTGACCGACCTCGACCGCGGCGTGCGGCGACTCTATGAGCCGCTGAAGCCGCTCGCCGACGCCGGGCGCTTCGGCCCGATGCTGTGGCAGCTGCCGCCGAACTTCCAGCGCAACGACGAGCGGCTCGCGCGCGCGCTCGAAGCGCTGCCCGCCGGGCGTCACACCTTCGAGTTCCGTCACCCGTCGTGGTTCTGCGACGAGGTCTACGAGCTGCTGCGCTGGCACGGCGTCGCGGGGAGGTCTTTGCGCCGCGCAACGCGCAGTCGCTGCGGCGCATGGTGGCGGCAGCGCAGGCGCCGTCGGGCGCGGGCGCCAGGCGCTCAGGTGACGGCGCCCTGAGAGGCGCTCGAGACGAGCTTGGCGTACTTGCCCAGGACGCCGGTGAGAGCCGTGTTGTCGGGTCCGGCGTAGGTCGCGACGCGCGCGGCGATCGTGTGGTCGTCGAGGTCGACGTCGAGGCGGCGCGCGTCGACGTCGATCGTGATGGTGTCGCCATCGTGGACGGCGGCGATCGGGCCCCCGCGGACGGCCTCGGGCGCGACGTGGCCGGCCATGAAGCCGTGGGTCGCGCCACTGAAGCGCCCGTCGGTCAGCAGCGCGACGTGCTCGCCGAGCCCGACGCCGTTGAGCGCGGCGGTGACCGCGAGCATCTCGCGCATGCCGGGCCCGCCGGCGGGCCCCTCGTTGCGGATCACGATGACGTCGCCGGCCTGGATCGACTCGCTGACGACGGCGGCCATCGCGGCCTCCTCGCCCTCGAAGACCCGTGCCGGGCCGCGGTGGCGGCGGCGCTCGTGGCCGGAGAGCTTGACGACGCAGCCGTCGGGCGCGAGGTTGCCGCGCAGGATCGCCAACCCGCCGGTCGCCTTGATCGGGTCGTCCAGCGCGCGCACGACCTGCTGGCCGTCGGTCTCGACGGCCTCGCGGGCGTGCTCGCCGACGGTCCGCCCGGTGACGGTGATCGCGTCCTCGTGCAGCAGGCCGGCCTCGAGCAGACGCTTGGCGACGAGCGGCACCCCGCCCGCCGCGTACAGGTCGGTCGCGACATACCGGCCGCCCGGCTTGAGGTCGCACAGCAGCGGCGTCGCCTCGGAGATGCGGTCGAAGTCGTCGATGTCGAGTTCGACGCCCGCCTCGCGCGCGACGGCGAGCAGGTGCAGGACGCCGTTGGTCGAGCCGCCGCTGGTCGCGATCGCGGCGATCGCGTTCTCGAGCGAGTGCTTGGTGATGATGTCGCGCGGGCGCAGGCCGCGCTCGAGGACGTCCATGATCAGCCTGCCGGCCTCGACGGCGACGGGCTCCTTGTCGGCGTGCACCGCGGGCACCATCGCGCTGCCCATCGGGCTGATGCCGAGCACCTCGAAGGCCATCGCCATGGTGTTGGCCGTGAACTGGCCGCCGCAGGCGCCCGCGCCGGGGCTCGCCACGTGCTCGAGCTCGTCGAGTTCCTCGTCGCTCATCTTGCCCGCCGCGTGCTTGCCGACGGCCTCGAAGACGTCCTGGATCGTGACGTCGGCGCCCTTGTAGCGCCCGGGGGCGATCGACCCGCCGTAGAGCATGACCCCAGGGATGTTCAGGCGCGCGAGCGCCATCACGGTGCCGGGGATCGTCTTGTCGCAGCCCGAGATCGCGACGACGCCGTCGAAGAGGTGACCGAGCGCGACGAGTTCGATCGAGTCGGCGATGACCTCGCGGCTGACGAGGCTCGTCTTCATGCCGCTCGTGCCCATCGTGATGCCGTCGGAGATCGCGATCGTGTTGAGCTCCATCGGCGTCCCGCCGGCGGCGCGGATGCCCAGCTTGACCTTGGCGGCGAGCGCGCGCAGGTGGAAGTTGCAGGGCATCGTCTCGATCCACGTCGAGGCGACGCCGATGATCGGCTTGCTCAGTGCGTCCTCGTCGAAGCCGATGCCGTAGAGGTAGGCCCGCGCGGCGGCGCGCTCGGGACCCTCGGTCAGGGCGCGGCTGCGGTGCTTGGGATCGAGCTTGGGTTCGGTCGTCGTCACGGGGCGGGAACACTACCCGCGCCGCGCCGCTGCTCGCGCAGACGCGCCTGCTCCCACTGGCCCAGGCGCCACAGGTCCCGGCGCACCTGCTTGGGATCGACCTGGCGGCCGGGCAGGTGCATGTTCGCGCTGCTGATGATGCGCCGCTCGTCGCCCGTGAGCGCCATCCATTTCGCCAGCACGTCATCGGAGTCGGGCAGCAGCGCCGAGCCGTACGGGCGCGCCTCGTCGAGGAACGTCACGCAGTACTCGCTGAGCAGGCGGCGCGTCTGCGGCAGATAGGCGACGAGCGGCTTGTGCGGATAGATGAGGTAGGCGTAGGGCGCGCCGTGGCCGTCGCGATCGGCCAACGGGCCCTCCGCCAGCCCGCCCCAGACGCGCACGAAGCCGAGGTCGCGGTACATCGCCCACTCCTCCTCGTTGACGCACGACTGCAGCAGCGCCCGCGCGCGCTGCTCCGCGCGGCGCTCGCGGCCGGGGTCGTAGCCGTCGGACTCGATCCGGCGGCGGCTCGCGCGCCAGCGCTCGATGCGCTCGGAGGCCACGGGCCAGGCGACCTCCCACAGCAGCACGAGGACGACGATGACGCTGGCGCTGAGGGCGAGAAGCATCGGTGCGGCCGCCGCGCCCTACCGTCCGCCCGCTGCGCGCGGAAAGAAGATCACTCGCTCGGCGTCGGGCGGGATGTCGTCGAAGCTCGAGACCATCTGCGCCTGGCGCCGGCCGCCGGCGGACGCCAGCGGCACCGCGGCCCACATGCCCTCGTCGAGCTGTGCCCGGAAGGCGTCGACGAGCGTCTCGTGGTCTTCGGGCACGTCGACATCCCCCTCGGCGATGAGGACTTCTCCGTGGCCGGGCTTCATGCGCAGGAACCTCATCGCGGAAGCGATTATGACAAAGCGAACAAGTCCCGAGCCCAGGCCCGGCGCGCAGACCTTCCAGAGCCCCGCGATCGGCCGTCGTGCACGGCGGCGGCGACGACCGATCGCGCCGCGCCGGCGGGCCGTGGCCGCTGTCAGGGCTGACGCGAGAGCCCGAAGACGTCGACCGGCCCGGCGCCCGCCCCCAGCTCGCGCAGCCCGTCGGCCACGGCCTCGGCGGCGACGGCACGGGCATGGCGTGCCGCGTCGAGCGGCTCATCGCCTCGCGCCAGTCGCGCCGCGAGCGTCGAGGAGTGCGTGCAGCCCGAGCCATGGGCGGCGCCGTCGGGGTGGCGCGCCCCGGGCAGCTCGGTCAGCGTCGTGCCGTCGAAGAAGAGGTCCGTCGCCGTGTCGCGGTGGCCTCCGGTGATGACGACGCAGGTTGGGCCGAGCGCATGCAGCGCCCTCGCCAGCTCGATGCCGTCGAGCGTCTCGTCCCCTGCCAGCGTGCGCGCCTCGGCGAGATTCGGCGTGATGACGGTCGCCCGCGGCAGGATCTGCTCCCGCAGCGCCGCGACGGCATCGAGCGCCAGCAGGCGCGCGCCCGATTCGGCGACCATCACGGGGTCGTGGACGATCGGCGTCCCGGCGACGAGAGCATCCAGCGCCGCCGCGACGACCTCGATCGTCGCGACGTCGCCGAGCATCCCGATCTTCACCGCGTCGACCCCGAGGTCCTCGGCGACCGCCCGCACCTGCGCCGCGATGATCTGCGCTGTCACCGCCTGCACCGCGCTCACGCCGACCGTGTTCTGCACGGTGATCGCCGTGATCGCCGTCGTCCCGTGGACGCCCGCCCGCGCGAATGCCTTGAGATCGGCCTGGATTCCCGCGCCGCCCCCGGAGTCCGAGCCGGCGATCGAGAGGGCGACGGGCACGCGACGGGTCGGCACGAACGCGAGGATACGTGCCGTGCGGCACGCTTGGGCCCGCATCGCCGTCCGCGGGTGCGCGGGCGCCACGGCCTCACGTACGTCGCACATAGCGTCCTCCCGGCCCGCGTCGCAGAAAGCCGAGCAGCTCGAGCTCGCCGAGGCCGGCGAGCGCCGAGCGCGCCTCGGCGGGCGTGGCGGCGAGCGCGGCGACCGTGTCGCAGCCGTCCTCGACACGGCGAAGCAGTGCGCGCAAAGGCTCGCCGAGCTCTGCGGTGGCGCGGCCGCTGAGCGCCGTGGCGACGCCGATGCCGAGCGCCTCGTCGAGCGCATCCTGCGCATGGCGGATGACGAGCGCTCCATCGCGCAGCAGGGCGTTGGAGCCGGCCGAGCGCGGCGCGGTGACCGGACCGGGCACGGCGCCGACCGCGCGCCCGAGATCCTGCGCGAGCTCGGCGGTGATGAGCGAACCCGAGCGCTCCGTGGCCTCGACGACGATCGTCAGCGACGCCAATCCTGCGATCGTCCGGTTGCGCGCCGGAAAGCACCACCGGAACGGGCGAAAGCCCGGTGGCATCTCGGAGATCGCGGCCTGACTCTCGACGATCGCGCGGTACAGACCGCGCTTGCTGGGCGGGTACGGGACGTCCGCCCCGCTCGCCAGCACGGTCACCGTCGGGCCGCCGGCCTCCAGCGCCCCCGCGTGCGCGGCCGAGTCGATGCCGAGCGCCATCCCGCTGACGACCGTGACGCCGGCGGCCGCGAGCCCGCGGGCGAGTCCGTGCGCGACCTCGATCCCGTCGCGCCCGGCGCGGCGCGCTCCGACGACCGCCACCGCGGCGGCGTCACCGCGTCCGATCGCAGCGATCCGCGACGGGTCGCCGGCGACGTGCAGGACCGCCGGCGCGTCCGGGGTCTGCGCGAGCTGCACCGGATAGCCGCCGTCGTGCCGGCACAGCGCATCCAGGCGCGCGGCCGCGATGCGCTCGCGGGCGGCGACGGGGTCGAAGCTCTCGTGGGCGCGCTCGAGCTCGTGCCGGCGTGCTCCGGCGAGCGCTGCCAGCAGCGCCTCGTCGCTCAGCCCCAGCAGCTCGGAAATGTGGCGGTGGCTGCGCCGCGCGCGCTCGATGTGCGCCGCCAGCGACGCAACGAGCGCCGTTCGCCGCAGGCAGGTCTCGCAGGCCGTCATGCGGCCGCCGACGCATCGAGGACGTCCTCATGGCGATGCCCCAGCGCCTCCTTCACGTCGTCCACGCGCACGCGATCGCGCCCGTCGAGGTCGGCGATCGTCCGCGCCACGCGCAGGATCCGCCCATGGCCGCGAGCGCTGAGCTTGCCCTGCTGGTAGGCGCTGCGTAACGCCGCGAGCGCTCGGGCGTCCGCATGGACCGCGTCGCGCACGAGCCGCGGGCTCATGCTCGCGTTGGTCAGCACGCCCGTTCCGGCGAGTCTCACGGCCTGGCGATCACGCGCCGCCTGGACGGCGTCGAGCACCTCGGCCGAGGTCGTCGTCGCCGCCGTCGCCGCCAGCTCGTCTGCGCCCGGCCGCTGCATGTCCACGAGCAGGTCCATGCGGTCCAACAACGGCCCGCTGAGCTTGCGCCGGTGCCGTGCGATCTCGCCCTCCGAGCACCTGCAGCGCGGGCTGCCCGCCTGGCCGCAGGGGCACGGATTCGTCGATGCGACGAGCTGAAATCGCGTCGGGAACACCACCGTGCGCTGTCCGCGCACGATCGCGACGCTGCCGTCCTCGAGCGGCTGGCGCAGCGCCTCCAGCGCCGCGCGGCTGAACTCCGACAGCTCGTCGAGGAAGAGCACGCCGTGGTGCGCGAGGCTCGCCTCCCCCGGGCCGGGCTTCGGGCCGCCGCCGACGAGGCCCGACGGCGAGATCGTGTGGTGTGGCGCGCGCAACGGCCGCTGCGAGATGAGCTCGCCGCCGATCCTGCGGCCGGCGACGCTGTGGATCCTCGTCACCGCGATCGCCTCGGGACGGCTGAGTGGCGGCAGGATCGACGGCAGGCGCCGCGCCAGCATCGTCTTGCCGGTCCCCGGCGGGCCCGACAGCAGCAGGTTGTGCGCGCCCGCGGCCGCGATCGTCAGCGCCCGGATGGCGGCGCCGTGTCCACGGACGTCGCTGAGGTCGGGCTGCTCGTTGCGCCCGACCGGCGCCGCAGCCGCAGCGATCGCCGGCAACTCGGGCGCCGGTCCGCCGCGCAGGATCGCCGCCACCTCCCTCAGGCTCGACACCCCGGCAACGACGAGGCCCTCGACGAGCGCCGCCTCGCAGGCGCACTCGCGCGGAACGAGCAGACCGGGGATGCCCGCACGCTGCGCGCCCTCGGCGACCGCCAGCACCCCGCGGCAATGGCGCACCTCGCCGCCCAGCCCGAGCTCGCCGAAGACCGCCCAACGTTCGGTCGCCGACGCCGGAACCTGTTCAGAGGCCGCCAGCAGCCCGCACGCGGTGGCGAGGTCGAAGCCGGGTCCGACCTTGCGCAGGTGCGCGGGCGCGAGGTTGACCGTGATCCGCCGCTGCGGAAAGGCGAAGCCGGAGTTCAGCACCGCAGCCTGCACGCGCTCGCGTGACTCTCGCACGGACGCGTCGCCGCGCCCCACGATCGTGAACGCCGGCAGCCCGCTGCGCAGGTCGACCTCGACGGCGACGCGCCGCGAGGCGAGGCCGTCGATCGCGAAGGTGATGACCCGGGCGAGCACAGACCGCAAGCTAGGCGGCGAGGTGTGCGCGATCAGCACCTCTCTGCAACACCTCACGCTCGCTTTTCACACGTCTTTGCGCAGGGGGCGGTCGCGCGCAGAGGCTGCGCAGAATCGTTGCGATGGCGTGCTGTTCTGTCACACGCGGGCGCCTAGCGTCGCCGTCATGTCCAGCGACCTGCGCCAGCATCTCGGCCGTCTCGGCGAGGACCTCGCGCTCGAGCACCTCCGGCGGCTCGGCTATCGCCTTGTCACCCGCAACCACCGCACCCGCTTCGGCGAGCTCGACCTCATCGTCTGCGACGACGCCACGATCGTGTTCGTCGAGGTCAAGGCGCGACGGGTCGGCGCAAGCGCCGGCTCGGCGCTCGAGTCGGTGCCGCCGCGCAAGCAGCGCCAGGTCCGCGGCATGGCCGCGGCCTGGCTCGTCGAGAGTCACGACCGGCCGCGCTCGCGTGACCTGCGCTTCGACGTCGTCGGCGTCACGCTCGACCACGGCGGCGGGCTCGTGCGCCTGGACCACCTGGAGGCGGCGTTCTGATGCAGGCGTCGCTACGTCAGCGCGAGCTGCTGGTACGCCGTCGACTGAAAGCTCAGCCGATGCAGCGGCGACACGCCGAGGCGCTGGATCGCCTCGCGGTGCTCGGGCGTCGAGTAGCCGACGTGCGCGGCGAACTCCCATCCGGGGTGCAGCGCGTCGGCACGGTGCATGTAGCGGTCGCGCGTGACCTTGGCGACGATCGAGGCCGCGGCGATCGCGGCGGAGGTGGCGTCGCCCTCGACGATCGCGCGCTGCTCGTAGCCGATCCTGCCGACGGCGAAGCCGTCGGAGAGGCAGATGCATCCCGGCCGCGCGACACCCAACAGCGCGTCGCGCAGCGCCGCCAGGTTCGTCTTGTGCAGGCCGCGAGCGTCGATGCCGCGCGCGCAGCGCGAGACGACGCAGACCTTGGCGGCGGTGCGCATGACGATCGGAAACAGCTCTTCGCGAAGCTCGACCGAATGTTGCTTGGAGTCGTTGAGCCGGCTCAGCGCGCGCAGCTCGCACGGCGTCAGCGCCTCGGTGTCGAACAGCACGGCGGCGGCGACGAGTGGCCCGGCGAGGCAGCCACGGCCCGCCTCGTCGGCGCCCGCGACCCAGCGCACCCCAAGGCGGCGGTCGTAGGCGAACAGGCGCCGGCCGCTGGAGCGCTTGCGCGCGGCGGCTTTCTTGCGCCGGCGCGCGGCGGCGTCAGCGGGCACCGGCGCGGCTGTCGTCGGAGGCTCCATCGGCTTCCGCGCATCATGAAGCAGTCGCCGGGCGGAACGTCGGTCAGGCGGCCGGCGGCCGTCGTCCCGGCGCGGGAGCCGCGCCTACAGCAACCCGATCTTCTTCGGCGGCCAGTACGTCGAGAACGCGTTGCCGATGATCCACTTGCGCGGCACCGGCCCCCAGTAGCGGCTGTCGTCGGACGCGCCGCGGTTGTCGCCCATCATGAAGTAGTGATCCGGCGGGATCTTGATCGGCGTCGGGAAGTTGCACTCCTCGCCGCCGCTGCACGGCGCAATGAAGGGCTCCTTCTGGCGCTTGCCGTTGAGCACGGCGTGCCCGTCGACGATCGCGATCGTGTCGCCCGGTCCCGCGACGATGCGCTTGATGAAGTTCACGTCGGCCTTCGTCTTCGTCGGCGTCGGGCACGGCTGATCGTCCTCGTGCTGCGCGCCGCACTCGTTCGCATTCTCGGCGCCGCTGGGCGGATGAAAGACCGTCACGTCGCCGATCTGCGGGTCGCCGAAGCGGTTGCCGATGCGGTTGACGAGCACCCGCTGGCCGATGACGAGCGTCGGCACCATCGACTCCGAGGGGATGCGGTACGGCTTGACGAGAAACGCCTGGATGCCGAGCGCCAGGCCGAGCGCGACGGCGACGATCAGGATGAGCTCGAGCGGCGAGTTGGAGTGCGAGTCGTCGGACTCGCCGCCCTTGCGCCGCTTGACGCGGCGGTCGCTCTCGGACGGCGCGTCGGAGGTTTGGGTCTCGGTCACGCCTGCTCGCCGGTGGCGGCCGTGTCGGCCTCACCTCCGGCAGCGGTCCCGGCGACGACGGGAGCGTCCTGCGCGGCGGCCTCGGCCACCGTCTCGTCCGCCACGGCGCCGTCGACGTCGACCGCCTCGGGCTCGGCGGCGGCCTCGGCCTGCAACTGCTCCGCCGGGTCGTGCAACAGGCCGGGAACGACCTTCTCCTCGGGACCGGTGTAGCGGCGCTCAGGGACGCGGGCGCGCTTGCCGACGCGGTCGCGCAGGTAGTAGAGCTTGGCGCGGCGAACGTCGCCGCGGGCGGCGACCTCGATCCGCTCGATCTTCGGCGAGTGGACGGGGAACGTGCGCTCGACGCCGACGCCGAAGGACTGCTTGCGCACGGTGAACGTCTCGCGGACGCCGTGGCCCTGGCGCTTGATGACGACGCCCTCGAAGACCTGGGTGCGCTTGCGCGTGCCCTCCGTGACCTGGAAGTGCACACGCAGGCGATCGCCCGCCGCAAAGGCTGGGACGCGGCGCAGCTGAGCGCGCTCGAGACGTTCGATGACTGAGGACATAAGCGAAGAAGGGCGCGGACGAAAGCCGGCCGCGCCGAGGGCAAGATGGTAGCGGAGCGTCTACTCCGACGGCCCGCCACCCTGCGCCCGCTCCCGCGAGCGCTGCTCGCGCCAACTGCGGATCTGCTCGTGATGGCCCGACAGCAGCACGTCGGGGACCTTCCAGCCGCGGTGCTCGGCAGGCCGCGTGTAATGCGGGTACTCCGGCCGCCCCTCGAGCGCGGCCGAGAAGGACTCCTCCTGCGCCGACGCGCTGTGGCCCAGCGCCCCCGGCAGCTTGCGGATCACGGCGTCGCAGACGACCATCGCCGCAAGCTCGCCGCCGGCGAGCACGTACTCCCCGATCGACACGGCATCGCTGGCGAAGTGCTCGACGATGCGCTCGTCAAAGCCCTCGTAGCGCCCGCACAGCAGCGTCACGTCGGGCTCCTGCGCCAGCTCGTCGACGAGCGCATCGTCGAGCAACCGCCCGCCCGGCGTCAGCGCGATCACCCGCCGCTGCGTGCGCAGCGCCACCGGATCGACGCCATAGAACGCGCGCAGCGCCGCCTCCATGACGTCGACGCGCAGCAGCATCCCGGCGCCGCCGCCGAACGGCGTGTCGTCGACCTGGCCGCCGCTCAGCGGCGTGTGCTCCCGGAGGTCCAGGGTGCGCAGGTCATGCCCAGCGGCCAGCGCGTTGGCGACGTGGCGCTGCGACGAGAACCAGCCAAACCAATCGGGAAAGAGCGTGACGACGTCGAGGCGCAGAGGTCAACCCTGCGCCGGCGCGTCGGGCGCCGCCGGCTTGCCGGCGGTCTCGAGACCGAGGAAGGCCCCGTCGACGACGATCCGCCGCGCCGCGAGGTCGACGGCGAGCACGGCGTCGCCGACCATCGGCACGAGCAGGTCGCCGACCTCGAGCACCTCACACGAGGGCAGCGCGCGCATGTCCTGCACGACGCCGAGCTCGTGGTCCTCGGCGGTGACGACGCGGCAGCCCTTGAGGTCCTCGGCCCAGTACTCGCCCTCGTCGAGCTCGGGCGCGGCGGCCCGGTCGACCATCAGGTCGCTGCCGCGCAGCGCCTCGGCGCCCTCGCGGTCCTCGACTCCGTGCAGCCGCAGGATCGGCCGCTCGTCGGTGCCCGAGCGGCGCACGATCTCGCGCGCCGTCGCGTCGATCTGCACCCTGCCGCCGAGCGGCAGCAGCGCGGGCCGCGGCCGCGTGACGTGAAAGGACCCGTCGAGCCCGTGCGGGCGTCCGATGCGGCCGGCGTTGAGGACGTCGGCGGGCGCCACGTCAGTCGACGATGTCGACGAACACCCGGCACTGCTCCTTGACCGCAGCGGCCTTCAGCACCGTGCGCAGCGCGTTTGCGGTGCGCCCGCCGCGGCCGATGACCTTGCCGTAGTCGTTCTCGCCGACGGACAGCTCGAGGACGATGCTGCCGTCGTCCTCGTCGAACTTCTCGACGACGACGGCCTCGGGATCGTCCACCAGGGCCCGCGCGAGGTACTCGAGCAGCTCCTGCACCGCAGGGGTGGGGTTAGGCGATGCCTTGGATGCGCAACAGCTTGCGCACCTGATCCGACGGCTGCGCGCCGCGTTCGAGCCAGTGGCGCGCACGGTCTTCGTCGACGCGGATCGTCGACGGCTCGGTCTGGGCGTTGTAGTGACCAATCGTCTCGATCACGCGACCATCGCGCGGCGAACGTTGATCGGCGACGACGATGCGCCAGATCGGATCCTTCTTGCCACCCACTCGGGTGAGTCTCAGTCGAACAGCCATTGCAATGAGACTAGCGGCCCTGGCGCATGAGCGCCTGGAGGTCGGGCATCTTGCCCTTGCCGATCTGCTTCATCATCTTCTGCATCTGGCCGAATTGCTTGACGAGCTGGTTGACGTGCTGGACCGTCGTTCCCGAGCCGCGAGCGATCCGCAGGCGCCGCGAGCCCTTGATCAGATCGGGCCGCCGGCGCTCCAGCGGGGTCATCGACAAGACGATCGCCTCGATGCGGTCGAGCTCGCGCTCGTCGACCTTGACGTTCTTCAGCGCCGCGCCCTGAAAGCCCGGGATCATGCCCAGCAGCGACTGCAACGGGCCCATCTTGCGCATCATCTTCAGCTGCGAGAGGAAGTCCTCGAAGGTGAACTCGTTGCGGCGCAGCTTGCGCTCGAGCTCCTTCGCGTCGTCCTCGTCGATCTGCGCCTCGGCCTTCTCGATGAACGACAGCACGTCGCCCATGCCGAGGATCCGCTGGGCCATGCGGTCGGGATGAAAGCGCTCGAACTGGTCGAGCTTCTCCCCCGTCGAGGCGAACAGGATCGGCTTGCCGGTGACGGCCTTGACCGACAGCGCAGCGCCGCCGCGCGCGTCGCCGTCGAGCTTGGACATCAGCACGCCGTCGAAGGCGACCGCGGACGCAAACTGCTCGGCGACGTTGACGGCGTCCTGGCCGGTCATCGCGTCGACGACGAGCAGCACGGTCGTCGGCTTGACCGCCTTGCGGATCGCCACGAGCTCGTTCATGAGCTTCTCGTCGATGTGCAGGCGCCCGGCGGTGTCGACGATCAGCACGTCCTTGCCCTCGCGCTTGGCCTGGTCCAGCGCCCACCGCGCGATGTCGACGGGATCGCGCTCGGTGCCCTGCTCGTAGACCGTCGCGCCGACCTGGCCCCCGACCTTGACGAGCTGGTCGACCGCGGCCGGGCGGTAGACGTCGCAGGCGGCGAGCGCCACCGACGAGCCGTGCTCCTTCATGAGGAACTTCGCGAGCTTCGCGGTCGCGGTCGTCTTGCCCGAGCCCTGCAGGCCCGCCATGAGGATGACCGTCGGCGGCCGCGGCGAGAAGGCGACGCCCGCGCTCGACCCGCCCATCAGGGAGGTGAGCTCCTCGTTGACGATCTTCACGACCTGCTGGCCGGGATTGAGCTGGCCGAGCACGTCGGAGCCCAGCGAGCGCTCCTTGACCGTCGCGGTGAACGACTTCACGACCTTGAAGTTGACGTCCGCCTCGAGCAGCGCGAGGCGGATCTCGCGCATCGCGGCGGTGATGTCGGCCTCGGTCAGCGTTCCGCGCGAGCGGACGTCTGCGAGCGTGGCCTGCAGCTTCTCTGAGAGCGTGTCGAACACGGCCAGCCAGCTTAGCCCGCTGGTCCGTACGCCGCGTGCGGCAGCGGCCGCGGGCGGCCGCGCGCCCGGGCCCGTCACGCCATGTGCGTGACGAGCCCTTGCGCGATCCTTCCGGTTCGCCCTAGCCGACCAGAAGTGCGATCAGAATCAGGATGACGGCAAGGCCCGCGCCCCCGATCACCAGCAGCTTTTCTCCCATATTCGTTCTCCCTTCGCCTGACGGGTATAAGACGGACCGCGCCCCCCTCCGGCGGGCCGACCCGCGCCTGCACCGCAGGTTGTAGCGCCGACGGGCGCTCGGAGCAAGTCCCGTCGCTCAGGCGCGCCGCGCGAGCGTGATGCCGTCGCGCACGGTCAGCATGACGTTGACGACGCGCTCGTCGGCCGTGACGTGGTCGTTGAACGTGCGCAGCGCGGCCGTCGAGTCGCTGTCCTCGGCCGACGGCGGCAGGGCGACGCGGCCGCTCCAGAGCACGTTGTCGACGACGATCAGGCCGTCACGCGAGAGCTTCGGCAGCACGGCCTCGTAGTAGTCGAGGTAGCCGGTCTTGTCGGCGTCGATGAAGACGAGGTCGAAGGGACCGTCGAGCCCGTCGATCGTCGCGAGCGCCGGGCCGCGGCGCACCTCGATGCGCCCGGCCATGCCGGCCGCGGCGATGTGGCGCTCGGCGACGTCGGCGTGCGCGTCGGAGAGCTCGCACGAGATGATCCGGGCATCCGCGATCGAGTCCATCGCCGCGGCCATCGACAGCGCGCTGTAGCCCGAGAAGGTGCCGATCTCGAGCACCAGCCGCGGCCGCGCCAGGAAGACGAGGAACTCGAGAAAGCGCCCCTCGACGTCGCCGGTGAGCATGCCTGGCGAGCTCAGCGTCTCGCGGGTCTCCTGTGCCAGCGCCCGCAGGTGCTCGGCCGGCGGCGTCGTGTGGGCGGTCGCGTAGGCCTCGACCTCATCTGCGACGAGGTTCACAGTCCCGGCGGCACCTGCGGCGGAGCGGGCTTCACGGCGCCGGCGATCGCGCCGCCGATGTTGCCCAGCGCCTGGCTGAACTCCGACGGGATGATGAAGATCTTGTTGGCGTCGCCCTGTGCGAGCTTGGGCAGCATCTGCAGGTACTGATAGGACAGCAGGCCCTCGTCGGGGTCGCCGGAATGGATCGCCTGGAAGACGGTCTCGATCGCCTTCGCCTCGCCCTCCGCGCGCAGGATCGCGGCTGTCCGCTGGCCCTCTGCGGTCAGCACGGCGGACTGCTTGGCGCCCTCGGCGTTGAGGATCTGCGACTGCTTGGAGCCCTCCGCCGTGAGAATCGCCGCGCGGCGGTCGCGCTCGGCGCGCATCTGCTTCTCCATCGCCTCCTGAATCGAGGCGGGCGGGTCGATCGCCTTGACCTCGACGCGATTGACGCGGATCCCCCATCGCCCGGTCGCCTCGTCGAGCACGGTGCGCAGCTGGGAGTTGATCGTGTCTCGGCTCGTCAGCGCCTCCTCGAGCGTCATCCCGCCGATGACGTTTCGCAGCGTCGTCACGGTCAGCTGCTCGATCGCCTGCAGCGGGTTGGCGACCTCGTAGGAGACCGACTTCGCGTCGGTGATCGTGAAGTACAGGACGCTGTCGATCTGGATGCCGACGTTGTCGCCGGTGATCACGCCGGCGGGCTTGAACGTCACAACCTGCTCGCGCAGGTCGATCATCGCGCCGACGCGGTCGACGAACGGGATCACGACCGCCAGACCCGGCAGCAGCGTGCGCTGGTAACGGCCGAAGCGCTCGACCACGCCGGCACGAGCCTGCGGGATGATGCGCACGGTCTTTGCCGCGAGCAGCAGTGCGAACACCGCGATGATGACAAGCAGGATCAGTCCGGCCATTGCAACCTCCTAGTGGTTAGGCATGTGGTCCGCGCGGCCCGCCGGCTACTCGTTGTCGGCCACGAGCGCGGTCGCGCCCTGGATCTCGACGACGTGCACCTGCCGTCCGGCCTCGATCACGTCGCCCTCGACATACGGGCGGGCCGTCCAGAGCTCGCCGTCGAGCTTGACGGCGCCGAGGCCGTCGCCGATGCGCTCCGTGACGACCGCGGTCTTGCCGACGAGCGCGGCGGTGCCCGTGCGGATCTGCGCCGGCGTGTGCAGGTGACGGCGCGCGATCGGCCGCACAAAGCCCAAAAACAGGCCGGAGCTGACGAGAAAGACGATCAGCGCGACGATGCTGCCCGCGCCCGCGAGCTCGGCCGCCGCGCCGAGCAGCGCGCCGGCAGCGAACGGAGCGAGGAAGAAGCTCAGCGTCATGACCTCGCCGACGGCGAGGATCACGGCGAGCAGAATCCAGATCATCCAGGCGTCCATGCGACGACTGTATCTGGAAGTGCGGCGCCTTTGGGGACCTTCGCGTCGGCGCTGCGAAGCGCCGCTGAGGGGTGGTCCCGGAAGCTAGCCTGCGGGCGCGCAGACGCCGCGGAAGACCTCCAGCGACTGCGCCGCCGTCGGCGAGGGGTCCTCCCCGGCGGCGAAGATTCGCCGCTCGGCTCGCCGCACGACCGCGCGGTCGCGCGTGCGCAACCCGCGCTCCAGCAGCAGCAGGCCGTCGCGCAGCGCGGTCGGTGTGCGCAGCAACGCGCGGCTCGAGCGCAGCTCTGTGCGGCATGCGCTGTCCGTGAGCTCGAGCGCGATGATGCGGTTGGCTCTGCGCGCGATCACCAGCGCTCGGCCGCCGTCGGGTTGCCGTCCAGCGGCAACGAGGCCACGTAGACCGCGTCCAGCGCGGCGTAGCGCGCCGGCGAGAGCCCCGCGGCCTGCTGGGCCTGCGCCGCGGCCACCTGACCCCAGGCGCCCAGCGCCACGACGGCGAGCGCGGCAGCGAGGACGCTGCGGCGCATCGCACCCACCACTTGTGAGATCGCGCGGAGCATCGCTACGTCAGCAGCGCCCGCGCGTACTCGTCGGCGTCGAACGGGCGCAGGTCCTCGAGCGCCTCGCCGATGCCGATGAGCTTGACGGGGATGCCGAGCTCACCGGCGATCGCCAGCGCGATGCCGCCCTTGGCCGTCCCGTCGAGCTTCGTCAGCACGATCCCGTCGACCGGCACGACCTCCGAGAAGAGCTTCGCCTGGCGCAGGCCGTTCTGCCCGGTCGTCGCGTCGACGGTCAGCAAGGTCTCGTGCGGGGCGCCCTCGAGCTGCTTGGCGATCACGCGGCGGACCTTCGCCAGCTCCGCCATGAGGTCGTCCTGCGTGTGCAGCCGGCCCGCCGTGTCGATGATCACGACGTCGGCGCCGCGCTCGCGGCCCTGCTTGATCGCCTCAAAGGCGACGGCGCCGGGATCCGCTCCCTCGCGACCGCGCACGATCTCGCAGCCGGAGCGCTCGGCCCAGCCCGCGAGCTGCTCGACGGCGGCGGCGCGAAACGTATCGGCCGCGCCCAGCACGACCTTCAGGCCGAGCTCGTGCTGCAGGTGCCACGCGAGCTTGCCGATCGTCGTCGTCTTGCCCGTGCCGTTGACGCCGACCGCCATGATCACCGTCGGCGTCGCGCGCACGTCGATGCGGTCCTCACCGGTGCGCGCGATCTCCGCGAGCATCTCCGCCAGGCGCGTGCCGAGCGCCTCGCCGCCGACGATCTCGCCGCCCGAGGCCTCGACCTCGAGCTCGCCGACGACACGAGCGGTGGTCGTCGCGCCGACGTCGGCCATGATCAGCGCCTCCTCGAGGCGCTCCCAGGTCTCCTCGTCGACATCGCCCTCCAGCAGCGTCGCCTGGATCTCGGCGCCGAGCGCGTCGCGCGTCTTGGAGAGGTTCTTGCGCAGCTTCTTGAAGAAGCCGCGCCGGCGCTCGGGCTCGTCGGCGCCCGCCGACGCGGCGCCGGCGCCCTGCCGCGCGGCGTCGGTGATGAAGAGGTCGTTCCAGTCGCGGGCCATGGCGATGCGCGACGATAGCGCCATGGCGCTCGAGTACCGCCCCGGCCGCTGCGACGAGAGCCCTGGACGCGAGCTCCTGGGCGAGCTGATCGCGCTCCTCGACGAGCAGTACCCGGGTCGCTCGGCGAAGCCCGGCTCGGTCACGACACCCGACGAGCTGGCCGCGCCGCACGGCGTCTGTCTCGTCGGCTACGAGAACGGCAGGCCGGTCGCGATCGGCGGCCTGCGCCGCCTCCAGGACGGCGTCTGCGAGATCAAGCGGATGTACGTCGTCCCCGACGCGCGCTCACGCGGCGCCGGCCGCGCGCTGCTCGCCGCGCTCGAGGACGCTGCGCGCGAGCTCGGCTACGGGCGCGTGCGCCTGGATGCCGGCCCCGCGCAGCAGCACAGCGTCGCGTTGTTCCGGCGGGCGGGCTACGCCGAGATCCCGCGCTATAACGACAACCACATCGCCGTGTACTTCGGTGAAAAGCGGCTGTAGGTCGCTGCTCGGCGACGAGCCGCTCGCTAGCCGACGTAACCGGGGGTGGTGTAGCCGACCCCGGCGCCGGCGCTGGTCACGAAGTCGCCGTTCGGGGGGTTGCCGTCCGTGACGGTGCCCTTGACCTGCGAGAACGTCGGAAAGCTGACCGTCGTGCCGTCGAACAGAGAAGCCATCCCGGTGGCGGTGGCGTCGGGGTAGACGGCGTGCTGGGCGTTCTGGCCAGGGCGGTTGTTCTTGACGTAGAAGCTGTCGAGGTTCAGGGGCGGCGCCGAGCCGTCGGGGTTGGCGAAGTACAGCACCTGGGTGTAGGTGTCCACGCCGTTGGGGTTGTTCGTGAGGTTGACGCGGCGCAGGTCGACGTTCTTGATCAGGCCCTCCTGCGGGCGGATGAAGAAGCCCTGGTAATTCGTCGAGCCGGTCATCCGGTCGACGCGCAGACCGCCGACGGGGCCGTAGTTCTGGACGATGTCGGCATGCACGCTCGAGCCGACGCCGTGGACGTTCATCGCGCGGATGTTCTGAAGCTGGACGATCGCCGACGGGGTCTGCAGGCCGAAGATGTCGCGCCCGTCGCCGTCGGCCATGTCGACGCTGATGCCCTCGACGTGGATGATGCGTCCGCTCACCGGCGCGCCGTTGGTGCCGTTGTCGGTGAAGTAGATCGACGCGGCGCCGGCGCCCGTGTAGCTGCGCTGCGCTCCGCCGATGATGGTGATGTTGCGCCCGCCCTCGATCATCAGCTGGCCGGCCTTGACCGTCGACGGGTACTTGACGATGTAGTCCTTCTGGTTGTCGAGGCGAAAGTAGTTGTTGGTCGTGTTGAGCGTCAGCGTCGTCGGGGCGCTGAGCGGCGGCGGGCTCCAAGTCAGGGCGCCCGTGAGAGCCGGGGCCGGAGCCGGGGCGGGCTCCGGGGCCGGAGCCGG
>Ga0136633_1000246_pt1 | contig 41088 bp, 44 predicted proteins | sample AntDrymeUQ832206_2_FD_105494 | JGI IMG/M metagenome (GOLD analysis project Ga0136633, IMG submission 105494) | Polar desert sand microbial communities from Dry Valleys, Antarctica - metaG UQ83 (22.06) | ecosystem: Environmental > Terrestrial > Soil > Desert | place: Antarctica: Dry Valley... | reverse complement strand
GCAACGTCGAATGTCTTGCGGAGCTCGGCGACCCGAACGGCATGCTCCATCAGCCGGACCTCTTGAGCTTTCCGTGCCGCTTCGCGTACTGCTCGCCGCGACCGAAGACCCAGAGCCCAAGCGGGATGGAGACCACCCCAATAAGCATCAGCGGCCAGAGCTCGTCCCACATGGCCGTCATGCCCTGGCCGTCGAGTATCGCCTCTCGGATTCCGTCCAGCGCATACGTCGCCGGCGAGATCGTCGCGATCCACTGCATCCACTGTGGAAGAACCTCGACGGGGTAGTAGACGCCGGACACCACCAGCAGCGTGCCCTGCGCGACGAAGCCGAGCTGCGTCCCCTTCTCCGGAGAGATGAGGGGCAGCACCGACATCATCATCCCGATTCCGATGAACGACACCGACGCGACGACGAGCACCACGAAGGCCGGCAAGTACTGCGCGTCCGGCATCGACAAGTCGAAGAAGAGAAACGCGCAGACCGCGAACAGGAAGATCGCCCGCAGCAGTCCGTAGATGATCGCGAACACTCCCTGCCCGGCGAGATGAATCGCTCGCGAGAGCGGCGCCATGAACGTGTACTCGATCGTTCCTTCCCAGCGCTCCCACGCGACCGTCTCCATGAGGAACTCGAACAGGATCCCGAGGTATGCCCAGACGACCGCCCCGATGAGCAGCGTGGTCATCGCCTGGTTCACATCGAGGGTGCCGCCTTCGGCTTCGATGCCCTTGGCGATGAAGACGATCGTGAGCGTGTTCGCGACCGTCCAGACGAACCAGGCGACGTCCCACCAGATGTAGCGCTTGGTGAGGTACGCGTTCCGCTCGACGACCCCGCCCGCGCCGACGAGCTCCGCCCGCATGGTTCCGAGCAGCGCTCTCATGCCAACACCTCCCGGTCCTCGTCTTCTGAGTCCTCCTCCGCCTCGAACGCGCGCCCGGTCGCCGAGAAGAACGCCTCCTCGAGCGTCTCGGCGTCGTATCTCGCCTTCAAGGCATCGGCGGACTCGAGCGCGAGCAACGCTCCGCGATCCAGGATGCCGACACGCTCTGCAAGCGACTCTGCCTCAGCAAGGTCGTGGGTGCAGAGGAGGATCGTCGAGTCGTGGGAGACGCGGATCTCCCGGATGAAGTCCTGCACCTCGAGCTTCGAGCGCGGGTCGAGGCCAGTTGTCGGCTCGTCGAGGAGAAGGACGACAGGCGAGGTCAGAAGCGCCCGTGCGAGGGCGACCTTCTGCTGCATGCCGCGGGAGAGGTTCTCCATCGGCTCGTCGCGCCGGTCGGACGGGAAGCCGACCCGCCCGAGGAGCACGGGAATCTCCCGGCGCGTCTGCTTCGACGTCATGCCGTAATAGCGAGCCGCGTAGCTCAGGTTCTCCGCGGCGGACATCTTCTTGAAGAACGACGCCTCGACCGACACACGGTTGACGAGCCGACGCACGGCGCGATGCTCGGAGACGACATCGTGGCCGAAGATGGTCGCGCTGCCTCCGTCCGGCAAGAGCAGGGTCGAGAGCAGGCGGACGAGCGTCGACTTCCCCGAGCCATTCTGGCCGAGGATCGCCACGGTCTCGCCGCGTTCGAGCATGAACGTGACGCCGTCGAGGGCGACGCGCGTCCGCTTCGCGAAGCGACCGAGCTTGCGGTCGCGCCGCCGGAATACCTTCCGAAGGTCCCGGACGTCAACGGCCGGCGCTACCGTGCCCGACGACGAGTCGGTCCGATCGGGACCGGCCACGACGAGAGCTTCCTCCTGTACCTCCGACATCTCCTGCTCCTGGATCGAACGACAACGGCACGGTGACACTGGCCCCGTCTTGGCGGGGCCCGCGAACGTATGAGTCAGCCGTTGCGGAGCAACATCAGGCCAGGACGATAGCAGTGCATCCTGACGTACTCAAGTCACGCTGTGCTCGCCGCTGGGCGAGAGAGCGACCTTGCGGCTCGAAGCCACAAGGCCGCTCCGTGTCACCGATTCCTCGAGGAGCCGTAGCCCGGACTAGCGGAGGGAGAACGTGACGCTGACCATTGCCGAGGTCTCCTGCTGACCCGGCACGACCGGCGTCGAAGCAGCCGCGGCGTCCTTCGCCGCCTCGGCGTAGAACGGAATTGCCTGTGCTCCAACTTCGGTGAGCGAGGAGATCCCACCGAGCGAACGCCCGGCAGCACGTGCCAGAACCTCAGCACGCTGGCGAGCGTCCGCGACCGCGTCCGCAAGCGCCTCGCGGTACAGGCGATCGGCGTCGCTGGAGCTCATGCCCGGGCCGGAGATCTGATTCGCACCGGCATTCGCAGCGGCGTCGATGAGCGCACCGGCACGCTGGATGCCGATCGTCGCCGAGACGCTGTTGCTGGCCAAATAGCCGGTCACGTTTCCGTTCTCGTCCGTGACCGCGTACACGCTGACCCACTGCGTCGCGATGTCGCGCGAACCCGCCTGCCGGAGCGCGGCGATCACCTTGTCCATCGCGGCCGCGTTGGCCGCGATTGCCGCCTGAGCGGTGCGGCCGCGACTATCGACGCCGAAGCTGAAGTTGGCCTCGTCCGGAACGGACTCGACCGTGCCCACGCCGGTCACGGTCACCGTGTCGGCATCGGCCGTTGACGCATCTTGCGCGGCCGCGGGCGTCGGACCGGGCGCGAGCGCACCGGCGAGCGCGACGACGGCCAGGAGAGCTGGTATTGCGATCAGAAGTCGGGTCTTCATCGGTTCCTCCGGAGATCGGTGACAGCCGAGATACGTCGCCGCGCACCCCCACCGTCACAAGGCCCTCGACCGTTTCAGGCGAGGTAGGGCGCGGCGCCGCGCTTGAAAAGCCCGCGCGCGATGACGAGGCGCTGGATCTCGCTCGTTCCCTCCCAGATGCGATCGACCCGAAGCTCGCGGTAGAAGCGCGCAGCCGCGTTCTCGACCATGTATCCGCGCCCCCCGAAGGCCTGGACGGCACGATCGGCGGCCCGTCCGGCCATCTCGGACGCGAAGAGCTTGGCCATGGCGACCTTGCCATGCACGACCTTGCGATCGGCGAGCGCGTCGAACGCGTGCGCTGCGTGATACGTCAGAAGCCGAGCCGCCAGGAGCTCCGTCAGCGAATCCGCCAACTGGAAGGCGATGCCCTGGTGCTCGGAGAGGCGTGCTCCGAACGCCTTCCGTTCCTGCGCCCACGCGGCCGCGTCTTCGAGCAGCCGCTCGGCCGCGCCGCAGCAACGGGCAGCGATGAAGAGCCGCTCCACGAGGATCCACTCCTTCGCGCCCGCGTCCCCGCTCGCCGGGATGCGATTCGCGTCGGGCACGCGGCAGTCGCGGAAGACGATCTCTGGATGGTGATCGAGATAGGGATCGTGCAGGAACCTGGGCGTGCGGACGATCTCGAGTCCGGGCGCGTCGGGCTCGACGATGAAGAGCGTCTGCTCCCCCTCCGCGACCGCGAGCACGATGTAGAAGCCCGGCTCGCCTTCGCTCGTGACGAACCACTTCTCGCCGTTCAGCACCCACTCCTCGCCGTCGCGGCGAGCTGTGGCCTCGAGGCCGGCGAGATCGGACCCCGCTCCCGGCTCGGTCAGCGCCCACGCCTCCCGGTACTCCCCGCGCGCGACGGGAGTGACGTACCGATCGCGTTGCTCAGGCGTCACGATCTCGAGAAGCTCCCGCGGGCCGCGGTCGACCACGGCGAAGCCGAGACCGTTCGTCGCTTTTCCCGACTCCTCCTCGAGCGCGACTTGGCCAAGCATCGAGAGATCGCGCCCGCCCAGCTCCGCCGGCATGTTGAGCATCGCAAAGCCTTCCGCGCGCGCTTTACGACGCAGCTCGTCGATTTCTGCCGTGTCGATCGAGCCGCGCTCGGCGATCGCGAGCTCCAGCGGGTAGACCTCGGTTTCGAGGAAGCGGCCGATCCGCCCCTTGAGCTCGCGGATATCTGCCGGCAGTTCTGGAACGATCAAAGAGAGCCTCCCGTGTGCCTGATCGTACGGTCAGGAAGACGCGGGGAGAGTACTCGACGCGCGTTCGAAAGCGGCGCGCTCCGAGTCGGTCAGCGGCCGCGACCGTCCGGCGTCGCGGTCGCGTGCGACAAGCACCGCCTCCGACTCGGCTGCGAGCCACCCCTCTGTGGAGCAAATCTGCTCACGAAGCGTGAGGCTCGAGGTGCCGATGCGCTCGAGATCGCAGGAGACGACAACCCACTCGTCGTCCAGCCGCAGCTCGCGCCGGAAATCGATCGCGACTCGCGCAAGGACGAAGTCCCATTCGTCGCCCGCTCCGTCCAGAGCCCGCGAGATCCATTCGTCGCGACACTCTTCGAAATACGTCGCGTAGACGGCGTTGTTCACGTGCTGGTACGCGTCGACGTCGTGCCAGCGGATCTCGATGCGCTTCTCGTGTGTCACTCCCGGGTGATCGTACGGAGAGAATGCGCCCGATGCCCGAGGTACGCGCTCTCTTATTCCCGCGTTCGCTAGCGGTCGTCGGCGCGTCGCCTCGCAACGTCGAGGCAGTCGAGACCGTCGTTCGCAGCGGCGTTCGCGCCTGGGGCGTGAACCCCAACCGCGACGAAGTTGCGGGGCTCCGCTGCTTCCCGACCTTCGCCGATCTGCCCGAGACTCCGGAGACGGCATTCCTGCTCGTGAACCACGAGCGGATCGAGCAGACGTTCGAGGACGCGCTGGCAGCCGGCGTACGGGCGTTCGTCGTTCCCGGCCTGGGCGCAGAGGCCGGTGCGGAGGCCGCACCCGCCATCGCGCGGCTCGCGGTTCGGGCGCAGGAGCTCGGAGCTGCCCTGGTCGGACCGAATTGCATGGGCGTCGTGGTGCCGGAGGGGCCGATGGCGTGGATCGGGCGCCCGCCAACCACAATCGCGCCGGGCCACGTTGCCGTGCTCTGTCAATCGGGCTCGATCGCGGACGCCTTCCTCTCGCTCGGCGGACGCGTGGGCTTTCGCTGCATCGTCTCGTCAGGCGCCGAGGCGGTGACCGACTCGGCGGAATACCTGTCCTTCTTCGCCGAGGACGAGGGCACACAGGCGGTGGGGCTGTTTCTCGAGACGGTTCGCCGCCCCGACGCGTTCGTCGCAGCGCTCGAGCGCTGCGCGCTCGCCGGCAAGGTCGTCGTGTGCTTGAAGGTCGGGCGTTCCGAGGCTGGGGCTCGGGCGGCGCTTACCCATACGGGCGCGCTCGTCGGCTCGAGCAGCGCATTCTCCGCGGTCCTCCGCCGCTACGGGGCGGTCGAGGTCGACGACTTCCACGAACTAGTGGAGACGCTGGAGGTGCTCGGCCGAGGAGGAAAGCCCGGCGGCACCCGGATCGCGGCGCTCTCGGAGTCCGGCGGCGAGTGCGCGCTGCTCGCGGACCAGGCCGAGGCCGCAGGTATTCCATTCCGTCCACTCCCGGACGAGCTCGCTGCGCAACTCCGGACCGAGTTCCCGAACTTCCTCGCACCGGGGAATCCGCTCGATGCGTGGGCCGTCGCGGACGAAAGCGTCGTCTGGCCGCGATCGCTCGCCCTGATGGCCGAGTCAGGCGCTTTCGACATTCTCGTCGCACAGGCCGACCTGTCGCAGTTCCGGGACGAGACGAACGACGACTGGTGCGAGCTCGTGCTGCGCGCGCTCGTCGAGCTGCGCGAGCGAACGAGCGTCTTCGTCGCCGGAACGACCGTGCACAGCGCCGATCCGCCGCAGGCGTTTCAGGATCTCGGACGAGAGCTTCGCCTCCCCCTCCTCCGAGGGCCGCGTGACGCGATGCTCGCGCTTGCTCGCCTGGCGCGGTTGCGTCCGGTGTCTGCGCTCGAGCCCCCGGAGCCGGCGCCGGACGTGGCCGATCTCCTCGCGCCGGGCGCCCTGTCCGAGCATCGGTCGGCACTCGTGCTCGAGCGGTTCGGCGTCCCGTTCGCCCCGAGGCGGAGGGCCTCCAGCTCGAAGCAAGCGGCCCTAGCAGCCGAAGAGCTCGGCTTTCCGGTCGTCGTCAAGCGAGACGGCCCGGCGCACAAGAGCCGCTTCGGCGGCGTGGTGTTGGGTCTCCAGTCATCGGACTCAGTCGCCGACGCGGCCGAACGGCTCGGCGGGGCCGTGCTCGTCGCGAAGCAGGTCGAACCAGGCGACGAGGTCCTGTGCGGAATGACGAGGGACCCTCACTTCGGCCCGGTGCTCGCGGTGGGCGCCGGCGGGGCGGGCGTCGAGAGCCTCGCAAGAGTCACGCTTGCGGTCGCTCCCCTCGATCATTCGATCGCACGGGAACTCGTCCGCGACGCCGCGGTCGTCGACGCAAACGACACGGTCGCAAGTACGGTCGTGGCGCTTTCCAGGCTCGCGCTCGCGTATCCGGAGATCGAGTCGGTCGACGTCAACCCGCTCATCGTGACGCCGGAGGCGGTGTTCGCAGTCGACGCGCTGATCGTCGTGGCCCCGGACACGGATTGACCGCACGGTCAGGGTCTGCTTCACTCGCCCAGAATCCCGCGAGGACCAACGGCTGGTCGGAGGTGAGTAGATGGCGTTCCATCCGCGTGAGGCGAGATTCGGTCGGCGGGAGTTCCTGGGGCGATCTGCGGTAGGGATTGCCGGCCTTTCGAGCCTGAGCACGATTTTGGCGGCATGCGGTGGCGGGAGTGGCTCGAGCGTCGCGGACCTCGCCCTGGCGAGACCGGACAATCCGGTCACATGGCTCCTCTATGACGACAATCCACCGGTCGCCGCAGGACTCGAGCCGGAGCAAGGGCCGCTCAAGATCTACAACTGGAACGGCTACCTCTGGCCGCGGATCATCAAGGATTTCGCGAAGGAGTACGGCGTCAAGGTCGAGCTCTCAACGTTCTCGACGACGGACGAGTCGATGGCGAAGATCTCATCCGGAGCCGTCGACTACGACGTCTTCTTCCCGTATCAGGAGCGGCTCGGGCGCATGGTGCTCGGCAAGCTCCTCCAGCCCTTGAACCACGAGTACCTCCCGAACCTCGCCAAGAACGTGTGGCCCGCGCTGCGCGACCCGTTCTACGACAAGGGGTCGCAGTACACGGTTCCCTACACCGTCTACACAACCGGGATCGGATATCGCGCGGACAAAGTGCAGACGACGCCATGGAAGCTCTCGAATCCGTACGAGATCTACTGGGACGAGCGCAATCGCGGGAAGACGTACCTCTTGGACGACGGACGCGAGGCGCCGATCCACATGCTCCTGAAGAATGGGATCACCGACACGAACACCGAAAAGCCCGAGGACATCGACCTCGCAAAGCAGGAGCTCAAGTCACTGACTCCCGCTGTCAACGTCAAGCTCTCGACGGACGACTACACGAACCTGCCGGAAGGTCGCGCCTGGGTGCACCAGATGTGGTCCGGCAGCGCCATTTCCGCCAAGTGGTACCTCCCGGAGGGGACCGGACCAGAGGTGCTCGGATACTGGTTCCCGCCCGACGGCGTGGGCGCCATCGGCAGCGACATGATGGCCGTACTCCGCTCCGCGAAGAATCCCGTCCTCGCGCATCACTTCATCAACTACCTCCTCGACGCGAAGCACGGATACGACAACTTCGCCGAGTTCAACGGCTATCAGCCGCCGTTCGTGGCGCTCGATCCCGAGCGACTGGTGGCCGACGGCATCGTCTCCGAGAACCTGAAGTCCGCCGTCGTCCGCGAGCAGGACTTCGTAAACGGAAACCAGCCGCTCGAGCTGAGCCCGGAGGGTCAGACGTTGTGGCAGAACGCGTGGGCTGAGTTCAAAGCAGGTGCGTGAGGCCGTGCCTCGGGACAGGTGCCTGAGCCTGGTCGCGACCTAGCGCGTCGCCGCGACGCGCTGTGGGCCGGGCTCGCGCTGCCCGGAATCGCCTGGCTCGCCGTCTTCTTCCTCCTGCCGTTCTACGTCATCGTCGCCGTGGCGCTCGGCACGGTCGACCCGATCCTGCAGACGCCGGCGCCGGCCTGGAATCCACTCGATTGGGACTGGAGTGCGTTCCAGTTCGTGCTCGAGGGGCTCTTCACCGGCGAGCGCGCGTTCGGGCAGGTCTTCGTGCGCACGATCGTCTACGTGACGATTTCGGTTGCCCTCTCGCTTGCCATCGCGTATCCGGTCGCCTACTACGTCGCGCGCCACGGTGGCCGCTGGAAGGGACTGCTGCTGCTCGGACTCGTCGCGCCGTTCTTCATCAGCTACCTCATGCGGATGCTCGCCTGGATCAACCTGCTTCAGGACGACGGTTGGGTGAACGACGTTCTGCTCTGGGTCGGGATCCTCGACGCTCCCCGGAACTGGCTCGACGGCCGCGCCTCGAGCGTGATCCTCGGGATGGTCTACGGCTACGTCCCGTTCATGATCCTCCCGCTGTACGCGTTCCTCGACCGGATCGACCGCAGCCTCCTCGAAGCTGCGCGAGATCTGGGCGCGAGCCGGTTCCAGGCGTTCCGGATGGTGACCGTGCCGCTCTCCGTGCCGGCGATCCTCACCGGCATCGCGATCATCGCGCTCCCGATGTTCGGTGACTACTACACGCCTGACCTGCTCTCTCAATCGCCGAGGACGTCGCTGATCGGCAACCAGATCAATCTCTACATCCTCGGCGGCCAGCAGATCCCGGTGGGCGCCGCTCTCGTCGTCGTGCTCATGCTCATGCTCTCCGTACTGCTCGCGTACTACGTCTCCGCGACCACGCGCGCGGGGCGAAGGCTGCGGGAGTGAGCACCGCCACGCACACCACGCGGGTCGACCGCCGTCCGTCCCGTGCTCGGCGGTTCCGCGCTTGGCTGGCCAACCCCTGGGGACGCCCGCGGTTTCTTCCTCTGTTCACGCTCCTGTACTTCGTCTGGTCGCTCGTACCGATCCTCATCGCGATTCGGTTCTCGTTCAACGAGGGACGCTCCCGCTCGACCGCACAGGGTTGGTCGCTCCGCTGGTACTACGACGATCCGGATCTCTCGGTCTGGAACGACCCGGATCTGCGGTCAGCGCTCTTCCAGAGCCTGAGGCTGTCCGCGATCGCCGTCGCGATCGCCGTCCCGCTCGGAGTCGGACTCGCGATCGGGCTCACTCGCTGGCGCGGCAGAGTCGCACGCACGTCGCGATTCGTCTCCGTCGTACCGCTCGTGACCCCGGAGATCGTCATGGGCGTCGCTCTCTTCCTCGTCTTCGTCAACCTCCTCACGTTCATCCCGCTCGGGACCACGGCGCAGGCGATCGGCCACGTGACGTTCTCACTCTCGTTCGTCCTCATCATCGTCCGCGCACGCCTGCTCTCAATCGGGCCAGAGTACGAGGAAGCCGCTCAGGATCTTGGTGCGCCGCCCCTGCAGGCGCTGCGGCTCGCGCTCCTGCCCATGCTCACACCAGCCATCGTGGCCAGCGCCATCATCGTCTTCGCGATCTCGATGGACGACTTCGTCGTCAGCGCATTCCTCTCGTCCGGCTCGACCACCGACACCGTGCCGGTGCGGATCTACTCGGCCGGCCGCACCGCACCGACGCCCGCGCTGAACGCGCTGGCCACGCTGACGCTCGCGATCACCCTCGTCATCGCAGCCATCGCGTTCGTGCTCTGGCGCCTCGTCGAGCTGAAGCGCGGGCGGCGCGGGTCGACCCTCCAGGAGTTCGCAACGCTCGAAACCGAGGCGACCCGGCTGCGCTAACCGGCTTCGAGCACGGCGGCAGCGGCGGCCTCCCCGGAACGCACGCCACCTTCCATGTGCATGTGGCCCACCCCCGCGATGTCCGCGCACGCCCAGTGAATGGCTCCGACCGGCCTGCGCAGGTCGGGCCCGAAGCGAGTCAGACCGCCGACCGAGAAGGTCGCCGCGTAAGCGCCGCGCGTCCATTCCTCCGCGCACCAGTCCGTCTCGATGTAGTCCGTTGCCTCGAGACCGCGCGGGCCGACGTAGGCGGCCAGTCCTTCGAGCACGGCCGCGCGACGCGCGGCATCGCTCATGCGACCGGCTTCCTCTGCCACCTCACCGGACAAGAATGTGCAGAGAACTCCGACCGCGCCCGACGGCGGTGAGTTGTCGTAGAGCTCGCGCACGAGCGAATAGGGAGCGAATCCTTCACCGGAGAGCCCGTCGTCCCGCCAGAAGGGCTGCTCGTAGGCGACGAGGACTTTGTTGACGCTCCCCTGAGACATCGCCTGCTCGAGCCGGAGGCGCCAGGCCGGAAGCGGCGGGTCGAAGCGGATCAGCCCGGTCAGGTTCGGCGCCACCGCCACGATGACCGCTCGCGCACGCACTGTGGTCTCCCCGGACCGCACCTCGACGCTCTCGGACGACCAGTGGATCTCTCTCGCTGGAGCTGCGAGCAGAACGTGCTCGCCCAACCGCTCCGCGAGTCGCAGCGGTGTCAGCTGCGATCCGCCAACAACCCTGTATGCGAGACACTGCTCCGCGGCGAAGAGCTCGTGCACGCCTCCCGCACCGGCAATCACCCAGAGCCCCTGGAGAAGCGAGAACGTATGCGCCGGCTTCGTCAGGAACCCACCCGCGAGCCACGAGCGCAGAAGGTCTCTCGCCGTGTCGTCGGCGACCTCCCGGCGCAGCCAGGCCTCATACGTCGTGGAGTCGAGCTCCGCCGCGTCCGGATGCGTCCACGGCGCCTCGGGGTCGAGCTCCCGCGCGAACGCGTCGAGCTTCGCCTCGGCGTCTTCGTACGCGCTCAAGGAGGACGGCGGCATCGGCTCGCGGCCCCTGTACCGGTGTGAGACACCGGCCGCGTCGACGTAGACGTTGTCGCCCTCCCGGTACGCGGGGAAGAGCTCGATCCCGAGGTCGTCGAGCAGCGCGTGCAGCCGCGGCTGGTACGGCGCAACCCACTCGCCGCCGAGCTCATTCGCCTCGCCACCGAGCTCCGTATTCCAGAGACGGCCGCCTACGCGATCGCGCGCCTCGAGCACGAGGACGTCTTGGCCCTGCTCCACGAGCCGCGTGGCGGCGGTTAGGCCCGAGATCCCGGCACCGACCACGACGACGTCCGTCGTCAGCGTGCGTGCACCCACTCGCTGTCCTTTGCACCGAGGGCGGAAGCCGCGGCTGCACGACCGGTGTGAACCGCGCCTTCCATGTATCCCGCCACCCATTGATCCGAGCCGCAGACGTAAAACGGTGGCACGTGCGTACCGTGCAGCGGGCCTACGCGCAAGACGTCCCCAGGCCACCAGTGAGTGACGTAGCCGCGCGTGAACGGATCGGTCGCCCACAGTCGCAGGTACGTAGCGAGAGGCGCTGCCGCAGCGTCGCCGTACATGCGCCGCAACTCCTCGTGCAGAACGGACTCACGCTCGTCCTCGGCCGTCGCGAGCAGCCACGCCACCCGCTCCGGCGGGACGAGCCCCGAGAGCACGCCGTCGCGCTGCGGCCACGTGGAGGCGAGCAGGTGCTCGCCTTCGGAAAGCCCGTTCGCCCCGAGATCCGCCCACACGGAGCGCTCGTAGACCGTGACGAGCTTCGCCGCGTGCGCGTGGCGTTGACGGCGTAGAGACGCAAGGCGCGCGGGATCCGCCCCTTCGATGCGCAAGTTCCCGAGCACGGAGACGGGCAGCGCGCATACGACGACCTCCGCCTCGAACCGCTCGCGCGAGACGGCCGCAATCGTGCACCCACCTGCGCCAACCTCGACCGAACGCACCTCCTCGCCGAGTCGTATCCGCTCGCCGAGCTCAGCCGCCATCCGGAGCGCGACCTCCGCGCTGCCCTCGGCGACCTGGAGCGACTCCCAATGCTCGTAATAGGCGTCAAAGCTGGGATCCGGGGCGATCGCGGCCTTGCGCAGCTCGGACAGAAGCGACGTGCGCTCGGCCGAGCCCGCTGCCAGCGAGAGCGAGCCGACCTCGAGCGCGCGCACGGTGGAGGGCAGTGCGCCGACCGAGCGCGCCCAGACCCCAATTGACGCGTCATCGAGCTTCCTGGCTTCGGGATGGCTCCACGGATCGGCGGGATCGACGCTCTGCGCGAGCTCGACGAAGAGCTCTTGCACGCGCGCGTAATCGGCGAGCTCGACCTCGCCGGCGAACGGGAAGCCGTCGGCGCGGAACACGCCTTCGAGCAGGTCGTAGGTCGTCTCCCCGGGGACAGCTGTGTACGTGGGCTCGAGCGAGAGCTCGAGCTCGTCGACGAGCCCGAGGTATGCGGTGTGCACCGGACCGACGAGCTCGCCTCCAAGCTGAATCGGGCGCCCGCCGTCAAGGGCGGCAACCTGCTCGACGCGGCCGCCGACCCGATCTCGCGCCTCGAGCACGAGCACATCCGCGCCCCCGCTTGCGAGATCCCGGGCAGCCGCAAGGCCGGCCAGGCCTGCACCCAGCACGACGACGTCGGTCAGGGCGTCGCCTCTTCGTCGGCGAGCACGCGCAAGGCGTCCGGAGGCAGATACGCGACGACCTCCTGCCCGACGTCGTACTCGTCGACGTCTTCGTCGTTCGCGACGAGTGCCTGGAGCCGGTCGCCGCCCGGAAGCGTGACGAACACCTGCGTGGTTGAGCCCAGATAGACGAACCGCTCGATCCGAGCGGGCACACGATTTTCACCCGACGCTGCCCGAGGCTCGATCCGCACGCGCTCGGGTCGGATCGCAACACGCACCACCCCCGCCTTTTGCAGCGGCTCCGAGACGGTTAGACGAACCTCGCCGACCTCGATGCTCGTCGATCCGCTGGACTGCGCGCGCATGAGATTGGAGACGCCGAGGAAATCGGCGACGAATGTCGTCGAGGGCCGTTCGTACACCTCTCTGGGTGAGCCGAGCTGCTCGACCCGGCCGTTCGCCATGACCGCCAGGCGATCTGACATCGTCAGCGCCTCCTCCTGGTCGTGTGTCACGTAGAGAAACGTGATCCCAACCTCGCGCTGAATACTCTTCAGCTCGACCTGGAGCTCCCGGCGCAGCTTCGCGTCGAGCGCGCCGAGCGGCTCGTCGAGGAGCAGCACGTCTGGGGAGAGGACGAGCGCGCGCGCGAGCGCAACGCGCTGCTGCTGACCGCCGGAGAGCTCGTGCGGCTTCCGCTTCGCGAAGCCGCCGAGACGCACGAGCTCGAGCATCTCCCTGACCCGAACTTCTTTCTCCGGCGTCGTGAGCGACCGGAAGCGCAGACCGAACCCGACGTTTTCGCCGACTGTCAGGTGCGGAAAGAGCGCGTAGCTCTGGAACACCGTGTTCACCCGCCGCTTGTGAGGCGGGGTCTCGGTGACATCCTCGGAGCCAATCGCGATCCGGCCCGTGTCGGGTCTCTCAAACCCGGCGATCATGCGCAGCGTGGTCGTCTTTCCGCACCCGGACGGCCCGAGGAGGGAGAAGAACTCGCCCTGCCGGATCGTGAGCGAGACGTCCGTCACCGCTGGCACGTCCGCATAGCGCTTGCTCACACGGTCGAGCACGACCCCACTGGCGTCCTCCAGGGAGACGCCGCTTCCGTCTCCAGTCATCGGGCACCGAGCTCTTGCTCGATGCTCTCGCGCAGGAGCCCGCGTGCCTTGCGTCCGTCCGTGAGACCCAGGTAGAGCATCGAGTCGAGACCGTCGGCGAACACGGCTAGGCGCCGGCCCGCTCGCGCTGCGGAAACATCCTTCGAGACGGATCCGTCGCTTCGACCCTCCTCGATCAAGGAGACGAGCCGCTCCATCCACGAGCGGTACGCGTCGTAGACGAGCGGACGCAGCTCCGAGTCGACGCGCAGGCTGCTCCAGACCTCATTCCAGAGCGCGCGCTGCTCGTTGAAGGCCTCGCTCGAGTCGATCGACGCCAGCAAGTAGAGCTCGACTTTCGCCGCACCGCTCGGAGCTCGCTCGAGTCGCGCGCTCACGGCTTTGTCCCAGAGGTCGCTCGAGTGGGCGAACGCGGCCCGGACGAGCTCTTGGCGGGTCGAGAAGTAGTAGTGCAGGAGTGCTTTCGAGACGCCCGCCTCTCGCGCTACCTCGGCCATACGCAGCGCATGCGCTCCGTCTCGGACGACCACACGACAGGCCGCCTGGAGGATGTCGGCGACGCGGTCGCCTGCACCGGGAGTGCGAACCGAGGCGGCGGAGCTCACAGGTACACATCTTCACCGATGGAGGCGTCCGGCGTTATCCTGACCGTACGGTCAGCGCCAAGGCAGGGAGCCTGAGTGGATCTCAACGGAGCGAGGCTGGCGATTCCCGAGATCGAGAATCCGATCGAAGACGGGTGGACGCTCCCGGCCGGCTGGTACGCGGACGAACGCGTATGGGAGCTCGAGCGCGAGCGGATCTTCGCGACCGGCTGGCAGTACGCCGGGAGGACCGAGCAGGTGCGTACGCACGGAAGCTTCTTCGTCAGCCGAGCGGGACATATCCCCGTCGTCGTCGTCCGCGACCGGGAGGGTACGCTCCGCGGCTTTGTCAACGTCTGTCGTCACCGCGGCCACCCCGTCGCGAGTGGAGAAGGCTGCCGCGAGACACTCCAGTGCCCGTATCACGCGTGGACGTATGACCTCGACGGCTCGCTTCGCCGTGCGCCACGCGCCGAGCGAGAACCCGGGTTCGATCCCACGCAGCTCTCACTGCGGCCGGTGTCGGTCGACAGCTGGGGGCCGTTCGTCTTCGTGAACCCTGACCCTCGAGCAAACGCGCTAGCCGACACGCTCGGCGAGCTTCCTGAGCTCATCGCGGCGAGCGGAGTCGAGGTGGACGACCTGCGCTTCCACTCCCACCACGAGTGGGAAGTCAAGTCGAACTGGAAGGTCGCGATCGAGAACTTCCTCGAGTGTTACCACTGCCCGGTTGCACACCCTGGCTTTGCGAAGTTGATCGACGTCGACCCCGACGCGTATCTCCTGACCGTCAACGCCTCGTATTCGAGCCAGGTCGGGCGCATTCGAGAATCCGCGCTCGCCGGCAACGGCAAAGCCCCGTACGTGCCGCGGGGTGCCGTGACGCAGGCGCAATATCACTTCATTTGGCCCACGACGACGATCAGCATCGAAGTGGGGCCGATGAACGTCGCCATCGAGCGCTGGGTTCCCACCGGTCTACGTACGACCGCCGAGGTCACCGACTACTTCTTCGGTGAGGACGTGAGCGAGGAGCAGGTGCAGGAGGTCATCGAGTTCGGGACCCAGGTGGGCGAGGAGGACCTCGCGCTCTGCGAATCGGTGCAGTCAGGGCTCGACAGCCGCGCCGTCCCGCAGGGACGACTCATGCGCGAGAGCGAGCAGCTCATCCACGACTTCCAGCGAAAAGTCGTCGCCGCGCTCGACCTCTCCTAGAGAGGTTGGCGGCGGACGATATAGGCCGGCGCGCAGGGCTTTTTCGCGCTATCTCGGTGCTACGCTGCGCGCGCGGTGGAGCGTGTCCTCGTCCTAAATGCAAGCTACGAGCCACTGAACGTCTGCTCGCTGCGTCGCGCGCATGTGCTCGTTTGGAAGGGTCGTGCGGAGATCCTCGAGGCCACCGACGGCCAGCTTCGTTCCGCGACCACCGCGTTCGCCCGTCCGCATGTCATCCGACTCGTGACCTACGTGCGCGTCCCGCGTGCGGTGACGCGGAGGATCTCGCGGCGGGTGCTATTCGCCCGAGACGGCTGGCAATGCGCGTATTGCGGCTCGGGGAGCAACCGCCTGACGCTCGATCACATCGTCCCGCGTTCCCGCGGGGGCACCTCGATCTGGGAGAACGTCGTCGCGTCGTGCGCGCCCTGCAACCATCGCAAGGGCGACCGGCTGCTCGAGGAGACGAGCATGAGCCTGCGAACGGTGCCGCGACCGCCGACGCCCGTTCTCTTCATCCGCCTCACCGCCGAGCACATTCCCGACGCCTGGCGCCAGTATCTGCCGGGCGTCGAGGCCGCAGCCGCCGCGTAGCGCCGCCGGGAGGCTCAGCGCGCCATCGCGCGCTCGACTGCTTCCTGCTCCTCGGGCGAGAGCGGAACGGAGGAGCGGCCGCGATCGAGATCCTTCACGTAGATCCGGGCGTAGTCGCGCCCCTGGATCGCCGTGACCACGGTCCCCGTGCGGGTCGAGTCGAGTAGCGCCATGGATGCCGACTGCTGTCCGCCCGTGCCCTCGTAGGCGTCGTAGCGCACGACGGCGGTGTTGGTCACCGAGCCGTCCACGCGCCGGTCCACCCGCGAGAGACCGGTTGCCACCTCGTCGACTGCCCGGTGCAGGTCGTCGATGCGCGCCTGGAGCGAGACCGCGAAGTCGAGGAGATCCTGACGGCCACTCCCGCGAACGAGTGACTGCGCCGACTGCATCCTTGCCTGCCGGCGCCAGAGCCAGACCGCGACGACGAGCGCCAGCGCCGCTACCGCGCAGGCCGCAAGCGCAACCGCGAGGGAGACCTCCATGAGCCCTAGAGGGTGAAGAGGACCGGGTACTCGTACGAGTTGTTCGACGTGTTCGTCTCGCCCGGCACCGGATCGACGTCGACCTTGATCGCGACTTGCTCGGCTAGGGGGACGAGCGCGCCGACCTGGAACGTGACCGTCTTCGTCTCACCGGCGTCGATGATCGCGATCGTCTTCGACTGCACAATGGGCTCAGGTTGCTTCGGGATCGTCAACGTCACCTTGACACGCACCTCTTGACTGTCGCCCGAGTCGGTGACCCCGACCTCGAACGCAAGCTGCTGGGAAGCCTTGATGGTCGTCTCGGTGTCGAGTGACAAGAGCGTGTCGCTCGGTAGAGCCTTGACGTAGTCGATCTGGTTCCCGTGAATACCGGTCGGCGTCCCTCCGGTCGCCGCTCCTTGGATCCGCTGCCAGACCGCGGCCAGCGCGCTCGCCGACGTCAGGTCGTCGGTCGCCACGAACTGGGATCCTGGAACCTGAACCGCCTCGATGCTCTCCTCTTCGAGCGTCGCCTGTGCGGGTCTCCGGAACAGGTCCGACCAGACGACGTCGCTCGCCTCGAGTCGTTGCATCTCCGCCGCGAGCTGAAGGCCGACCTCCGCTGAGTCGGTGGCATCGACGGTATCCCTGAACACGGTCCTGAGCCCGTCGAGACCGATCGCGCGCAACCGAAGCGCCTCCGCAGCACCCTCGTTGGATTCGTGCAACGGCCCCGGAGTGTCCAGATCCTGTGCGTTCTGCACCTGTGTCTCGGCAAGCTGGACGAAGCCGGCAAGCTTGGCGTCGAGCTCCTCTTGTTTCAACCCGACCGTCGTCAGCGTGGTCGAGAGCTGTTCGCCGAGCCGCTGGGAGGCGGTACCGATGGTTCCGATGTCGGTCATGTAGCTCGCGTAGCGATCGCGCTGGCGATCCGACGAGCAGCCTTCGACCCAGACCGCGAGCAGGACGACCACGAGGATGGCGAGCCCGATGAGCGCGACGAGCCGGAGAAGCGGTGTCAGGTTTCGCGGCGGTCCCAGCCGTCGCTCGGGAGGCCGTGGGCCACGACCGCGCGGAGGACCGGTTCCTCCCTCCTGCGGCTCGTCCCACGATGGCGGCTCCTCCTCGTCGAAGAAGTCGAAATCGAGGATGTCGTCGTCGCGCGTGCTCACGATGTGCCGTCTTTCGACCCGAGACTGTAGACGAGGGGCAGGAACGACACCGTGTCTAGGGCGCCTGGAGGACTTCGGGTTGAAGCGAATAACCAAGCCTGACCGGTGTCCTCGCTTGCGCATGTCCTTCCGACCCGAGAGCTCGTCCTCGATCGCTATCGCGCCGTGCGGCCACTCGGAAGCGGCGGAAACGGCTCCGTCTGGCTTGCGCGCGACGAGCAGACCGGTCTCGACGTCGCGCTGAAGATCGTCCCGCGCGAAGGCAAGGCGGCCGCGCGGGCGGAGCGCGAGGCACTCGCCGCGCGCCGTCTCCGGCACCGCCGCTGCGTGCGCGCCTACGACGTCGGGCACGACCACGGGCATGTCTACATCGCATACGAGTACGTCCCCGGAAGAACGCTGCGCGAGGCACTGAGAGCGGGCGACGTCGGCGATCTCGAGGCGGTGGAGATCGGCGCGCAGGTTCTCGAGGCGCTGGCCCATGCGCACCGCACGGGCATCGTCCATCGCGACGTCAAGCCGTCGAACATCCTCTTGGAGCACTCTGACGAGATCGCGGCAAAGCTCCTCGACTTCGGGCTCGCGCAGTTCGACGGGGCCGATACGTTGACCGCGGTCGGAGACGTTCCTGGGACGCTCGCGTACATCGCACCCGAGCGCCTGGGCGGCGACGAGGCAACGCCGGCCAGTGACGTCTGGGCGGTCGGCGTCCTGCTCTGGGAGGCGCTGGCGGGGCAGCATCCTTTCTGGGGCATGCCGTTGCAGGAAGTCGCGCTCGCGATCGAACGCGGCGCGGAGCCGCTTGCCACGCATCGTTCGGATCTCCCGCGACGCCTGCTCACTGCGGTGGATCGAGCGCTTTCGCCGGATCCGGCGGCTCGACCCCATGCGACCACGCTCGGCGCCGAGCTACGCGCCGCGTTCCGGCAGCCGGAGCCGCGTCGCGTCGCTCGTGTTGCGAAGTCCCAGACGGCGATCCGGCCGCTGCCGCTCGTACGCAAACCGCTCACGCGGATCGTGCCCGTGGCGGCAGCAGGCGCAGCGGCGGCGGTGGGCGTCACGCTCCTTCCGTTCTGGCCGCCCGCGCTTGCACTCGCCATCGTCGTGGCGGCGGGCGCCGGAGCAGCGCTGCACCCGCGCCTCGGACTTGCAATCGCGCTTGCCGCTCCGATCTTCCCGCTCGGCAACGAGGCGCGCAGCGCCGCGCTTCTCTACGTCGGTTTCGCGGTCGCTTGGCTCGCGCTCACTTGGCGTGAGGCCCGATTCGGCGTGCTCTTCTTCGCCGGTCCGCTCCTGGCGCCGCTCGGCGCTCTCGCGCTCGTGCCGCTCATGCTCCAGCCACTTCGCAGCCCGTTTCTCCAGGCAGCACAGGGGGCGCTCGCAGTCCTCGCCGCCACCTTTGCCGCGTCTGTCGCGGGCGACACCGGCCTTGCGCCTGCGGACACCGTGACCGAGGCCGCGCTGGCCCTCTGGAGCGCGCTCGCCGCCCAGCCGGCCATGCTCGCGACGGCGCTTGCCGCGGCTCTGGTCACCACACTGCTGCCCCTGGCCCGGCGGCGGCACCGATATGGCATCGCGACGGTCGGTGTCGTGGTCAGCGCCGGCGCAGTCGTCATCGGCCCTGGAGGCACTGGTACCGTCCTCGGAGTCCTGCTGACCTGCACGTGCTGGGGCATCGCGGCGCTGCTCGCCGTCGGATCTCGTCGGTAGACTCGAAGCCCAGACGGGTAGTCCCCGCCGTATGAGACAATGCGCCCCGGATACGAGCGCTCGCATTCTGCCCGGCATCCGTTCCCTGGGGCAATGAGCGTCCTGCGATCGCTCGAGGCCCGAATCGAAGGCCTCTTCGAGGGAATCTTCGGCCGCGCCTTCCGTACGCACGTGCAGCCCATCGAGCTCGCGCGCAAGCTGGTGAAGGAGATGGACGACCATCGCAGCGTGTCCGTCTCGCGCGTCTACGTCCCGAACGAGTACACGGTCTACCTCTCGCCCGCGGACCGCAAGCAATTCGAAGGCTACGAGGGATCGCTCGTAGGCGAGCTTCAGGAGTACCTCGCCGAGCATGCCCGGCGCGAGGAGTACGCACTGCTCACGCCGCCACGCGTGCTCGTGACGGTCGACGACGATCTCGCCGTCGGGGAGTTCGGCATCGCGACGAGGCTCGTCGCCGCCGAGGACGCGCCGAAGCCGCCCGAGAACCTCCCGATCGACGCGCCGGCCCAGACGATGATCTACAAAGCCCTGACGCAGCCCGCTGCACCACCGCCGGCACTCGAGCCAGAGGGGCCGGAGGCGCGCCGCTCGTACACGCTCACGATCGGCGGCAAGCGTCAGCAGCTCGCCGGCGAGCAGGTCGTGCTCGGTCGCTCGCGGGATTGCGATGTGCGCGTGTCGGACGAGAACGTCTCGCGCAAGCACGCGGAGATTCGCGAGCAGGGCGACCGCTGGATCCTCATCGACCTCGGCTCGACGAACGGAACGCTGCTGAACGGCAGAAAAATCGACCGGGAGCAGCTCTCCGACGGCGACACGATCACGCTCGGCTCGACCGAAATCGCCTTCGGCAGTGAGTCGTGAGGACGCTCGCGCTCACGACCGACGAGACACTCCTCGTGCTCAAGCTTGCCTTTCTCGTGCTGCTCTACGGCTTCATCCTCCTCATCGTGCGCACGGCGACAAAAGACCTCGGCGGTGCGCCGCAGGAGAGCATCGTGCTCGGCGCTGCCGATGCCGCCAGGCTCCGCGCAGCGCACGGTCTGGAGCCGGCCCGTTTCGTCGTCCTCCAGGCACCCGGCTTCCGCGCTGGAAGCATGCTCGAGGTGAGCGGCTCGACCGTGGTCGGGCGGGACGAGTCGAGCGGCATCCGGCTCGACGGAGACGAGTTCGCTTCGGCGCGCCACGCGCGCATCGACCAGCGCGCGGACGGCGTCTGGGTGGAGGACCTGGGCTCGACGAACGGCACGTTCGTGAACGGAGATCAGATCAGCTCGAAGCGGCTCTTGAAGCCGGGAGACGTCCTGCGCGTGGGCGAGACGGAGCTTCGACTCGAATGAGACTCGCCGAATGAGGCTTGGTAGAGCAGCCGTCGTAACGGACACGGGCAGGAGGCGCCTCGGCAACGAGGACGCGTATGTCTGGGGACCTCCGCTGTTCGCGATCGCGGACGGGATGGGCGGGGCGAGAGCCGGCGAGATCGCGGCAGGTATCGCCGCAGCCACGTTCGAGGAGGTGCTGGGTCGGACGATGGGCGCGGACGCTATCTCGGAGGTGATCGCGGATGCGAATCGCCGTATCTGGGAGCGATCCCTCGCCGATCCGGCCACAGCCGGAATGGGGACGACGGTCACCGTCGCGCTCGTGGACGAAGACGGCGAAACCGTTGTCTTCGGCCACGTCGGCGACTCGCGCGCCTATCGCATGCGCGACAGCGTGCTCGAGCAGATCACGACCGATCACTCGCTCGTGGCGGAGCTCGTCGAGAGCGGCGTGCTCACGCCGGAAGAGGCGGAGCGCCATCCGCAGCGGTCCGCGATCACGCGTGCCCTGGGGACAGAGCCGGCGGTCGAGCCAGACGTCTTTACCGTCGACGTCGTCCCCGGCGACCTTTTCCTGCTCTGCTCCGACGGGCTCTCCGACATGCTCACAGAGGAGCAGATCGCGGCGGCCATCGAGCGCGCGGGCGGCGAGCCGGAGGCCGCCGGAAACGAGCTCGTCAAGGAGGCGAATGCCCGCGGCGGTGACGACAACATCACGGTGCTGCTCTTCGAGATCGTCGCCGGGGAGCCCGACCCCGAGCGGACGGCGGCCCTCGAAGACACCGCGCGCGCTACCTCGCCTGACGGGCCGAGCAAGAACGCAGGCGACCCAAGCGCGTCGCCCGAGCCCCGACCGGACGAGGGGCTCCGCAGGCACGGCGCCGGCCCGGGCGGGCGCATCGCGGCGATCGTTCTCCTCGTCGCCATCCTGATCGTTGCAGCACTGGTCCTGTACTGGGGGATCACGAGCTGACCGCCCGCGGCCGCGAGCTCTTCGGCCTCGTCCTCGCCGCGCTCGTCGCAGCTCTCGCGCTCACGAGCGTGACGCTCGCACAGTCGGCTGAGATCTCGCCAACCGTCGCGTCGTATGTCGCCTTCTTCCTCGGCGTGTACATCGCCGCCCACATCGTCGTGCGACAGGTCGCTCCATACGCCGACGGAGCGCTCCTTCCGCTGACGGCCACCCTCACCGGCCTCGGGCTGATCGTGAACTACCGGCTCGACTCCGGCGACGGCCGCAGGCAGGCGCTGTGGGTCGTGATCGGAGTCGTCGTGTTCGCGGCGACGCTCATCCTCCTGCGCCACGACTATCGAGTGCTCGAGTCATATCGCTACCTCTTCGGCGTCGCGGCTGTCGCGCTCCTGTTCCTTCCGGCTCTGCCGCTGATCGGCGAGCGTGTCAACGGCGTCCGCCTGTGGGTGCACGTCGGGCCGCTCCAGTTCCAGCCGGGCGAGCTCGCGAAGATCTTCCTCATCCTGTTCCTTGCGGGCTACCTCCGGGAGAAACGCGAGGTGCTCGCGCAGGGACGGCTAAAGGACTTCGGGCCGCTCTTAGCGATCTGGGGGGCAGCGATGCTCGTCATCGTCCAGACGGCCGACCTCGGAAGCGCTCTGCTCAACTTCGGGATCTTCCTGGCGATGATCTACGTCGCGACCGGGCGCGCGCTCTTCGTGGCCGTCGGGATCGGGCTGTTCGTCGGCGGAGCGACGCTCCTGTATCAGGCTCTCGATCGCGTGCAGGAACGCGTCACGATCTGGCTGCACCCCTGGACCGACGAGCGCGTGTACTGCGCCCTGAACGGCAAGCTCGAGTTTCGACAGGACTGCGCCTCCTATCAGCTCGTCAAGAGCCTCTACTCGATCGCAAACGGCGGCGTGGCGGGGACCGGGCTCGGCGAGGGGACCTTCACGGCTCCGGACGGGGCCGAGCTGATTCCCGCGCTCCGCACGGACTTCATCTATTCGGCGATCGCGCAAGAGATCGGACTCATCGGGGCCGCCGCGCTGCTGCTCCTGTACATGCTGTTCGTCGTGCGCGGGATGCGCATCTCCCTACGCGCCGATGACGGCTTCTCGAAGCTGCTCGCCGCGGGACTGACGTTCGGGTTCGCGCTCCAGACGTTCATCATCGTCGGCGGCGTCCTTCGCATAGTCCCGCTGACCGGCATCACGCTGCCATTCGTCTCCTACGGCGGCTCGAGCATCGTCGCGAACTTCTTACTCCTCGCGGGGCTCCTGCTCGTCTCGAACCGGGCGAACGCACCGAAACCGTGAACGAGCGGATCATCCGACTTCTGTACGTCTCGCTCGGGCTTGTCGCCGCGCTGGTGGTCATGACGACGTACTGGCAGACGTGGGCGGCTCCTGCTCTCGCCGACCGTCAGGACAACGCCATCAAGCGGGTCGCCGAGTTCTCGATCGACCGCGGCACGATCGTGTCCGGTTCCCCCTTCCGGCGACTGGCGCGAAACGTCAGGCGAGAGCTCGACACCCAGACGCTCTTCTTCCGGCGCTATCCGCAGGGCGAGCTCGCCGCGCACGCCGTCGGCTACTCGACCGCTGCCCGCTCACGGACGGGGCTCGAGCGATCGCTGAACGACTATCTGACATCGTCGACGGCAAATCTTTCGACGCTCGTGGACAAGGCGCTCGATGAGCTCCGCGGGAAGGCAGTTCAGGGCAACGACGTCGTCGTCAACCTCAATCTCGCGGCTCAGCAGGTGGCGCTCGAGCAACTCGGGCGTCGCTGCGGTGCTGTCGTCGCCCTCGACCCGCGGACGGGGAAGGTTCGCGTCATGGCGTCCTCCCCCAGCTTCGATCCGAACCGCGTCGAGAACGACTTCGGCAGCATCGAGAACGTCACCGCGGACTGCCGGCCGGCGTCGCCGCTTCTGAACAGAGCGAACGCAGGCCTGTACGTGCCGGGCTCGACGTTCAAGGTGATAACGGCAGCAGCCGCGCTCGAGTCGAAGAAGTACATGCCCGAATCGTCCTTCGTCGATCCTGGCTACTGCACCGTGTACGGCAAGCGAGTGACGAACTTCGACACTTCCAGACCCTTCGGAACGATCGACCTCGAGGATGCGCTGACCTACTCCGTGAACTCGGTGTTCTGCAACATCGGGAAGAAGCTCGGCGCAAAGCTGATCCTCGACCAGGCCAAGCGCTTCGGCTTCTATGAGCTCCCCCCACTCGAGACGCCGACAGACGAGCGGCGCACGAGCGGCCTCTACCAGGGCCGTCGCCTCTACTACCCGAAGGACGACTCCGACGTCGACGCGGGGCGAATGGCCTTCGGACAGGAGCGAATTCTCGTCACGCCGCTCCAGATGGCGATGGTTGCGGGCGCGATCGGTGTCCATGGCAAGCTCATGGAGCCGAAGGTCGTGAGCCGCGTCGTCTCGCCCGACGGCAAGACAGTCGTCAAATCGCGGCCGACCTTGGTCCGGCAGGCGGTCAGCCGCGATACCGCCGACGCGGTCGCCCAGATGATGCGGCTCGCCGTCGAGCGGGGCACGGGCACGGCAGCCCAGATCAGCGGCTATTCGATCGGTGGCAAGACCGGTACGGGAGAGACGGGGGTTCCGGGCAGCAACACAACCTGGTTCATCGCCTTCGCGGGAGCGGACGACGAGAGCCCGGCCGAGCTAGCTATCGCCGTCGTGCTCGAGGACCAGAGCGGGACGGGTGGCGCGACCGCCGCCCCTATCGCTCGCGCCGTCATGGAGGCAATCCTGCGCTCCAGGGAGAATCCCTAACCTCTAGTCACGCTCATGGCCACCCAGGACACACTCAACGGAACGCTCTTCGCTGCCCGCTACCGGATCACCCGGAAGCTCGGCGGCGGCGGCATGGCCGATGTCTACCTCGCCGAGGATCAGGAGCTTGGACGCCGGGTAGCGGTCAAGATCCTCCACGAGCGCTACGCGAACGACGACCAGTTCGTCGAGCGCTTCCGGCGCGAGGCAACTCACGCCGCGGGGCTCTCGCATCCGAACATCGTCTCGATCTACGATCGCGGGGAGACGAACGGCTCGTACTTCATCGTGATGGAGTACGTCGAGGGCCGCACGCTCAAGGAGCTCGTCCGTTCGCGCGGGCCGTGTCCGATCCCGGTCGCGATCGCTTACACACGGCAGGTCCTGGCCGCACTCCGGTACGCACACCGAAACGGCGTCATCCACCGGGACATCAAGCCGCACAACGTCATCGTCGATCCCGAAGGGGTCGTCAAGGTCACCGATTTCGGCATCGCGCGCGCCGGTGCGAGCCAGATGACGGAGGAGGGCGCGATCATCGGCACCGCGCAGTACCTCTCTCCGGAGCAGGCGCGGGGCGCGCCCGTCGACCAGACGTCCGATCTCTACTCGACCGGAATCGTCCTCTACGAGCTGCTGACCGGGAAGGTGCCGTTCACTGGTCAGACGCCGGTCGAGATCGCGATGAAGCATCTCTCCGAGGTGCCTGAGCCGCCGTCGGTCGAACGACCCGAGATTCCCGAGGATGTCGACCTGCTCGTCGTGAGGGCGCTGGCGAAGGAGCCCGCAGACCGCTACCAGTCAGCCGCCGCGATGGACGCGGACCTGGAAACGGTCGCGCACGGCGGCCGAGTTCCCAACGAGACGGCCGAGGCGGCGACCATGGTCCTCTCCGGCGCGTCCACCGTGGACGGCACGACAGCCGTGACCCAGGTCACCCGGCGGCGCGGCGCTCCGCCGCAGCGGCCATTCGAGCCTCGGCGCCGGCGAAGGTCACCGTGGCCGTGGCTCCTCGGGCTCGGAGCGATCATCGGCCTGGCCATCCTCGGCTTCGTGCTGTACGACGTGCTCTCCAACCGGGGTACCGAGTCGGTCGCCGTGCCGTACGTTGTCGGCATTCCGGAAGGCAACGCGCGCGAGGACATCCTCGACCGAGGCCTCGTACCACGTGTGCGGAACCTCCCGAACTCGGACGTCGAAGAAGGCCTCGTCTTCGCGCAGACGCCGACCGAGGGAACGCGAGTCGAGCAAGACACCGTCGTCACGATCGACGTCTCCACCGGCAAGCCGGAGGTCACGGTGCCGAGCGTCGTCGGCCAGTCGCTCGCAGATGCCGTCGAGGAACTGACGTCCGCCGGTCTCGACGCTCAAGTCGAGGACGTGGACTCGGACCGCGAGCCTGGGACCGTCACCGGTCAGGCCCCCTCCCCCGGCACAGTGGTCGTCGAGGGAACCCGCGTGCGGATCAACGTGTCCCGCGGGCCGAAGCCCGTAACCGTGCCGAACGTCATCGGATTCCCATACGAACAGGCGGCGTTCGAGCTTCAGCGGGCCGAGTTCGGAGTGGCACGCGTCGAGGTCGACTCCGACCTGACGAAGGGAATCGTCGTCGGCCAGGATCCAGACGGCGGCTCCTCGAGCGCGAAGGGCTCGACGGTGACGCTCTCCGTGTCGAGAGGGCCGGTCACCTCGGCCATACCCGAGGTCACGAATCAGGACGTCTCCGTCGCCAGGGAGACCCTCGAAGCTGCCGGATTCCGCGTGCGAGTCGTGCTCGAGGACACGGACGATCCAGCGCAGGACGGGATCGTCACCGCGCAGGACCCGATCAGCGGAACACAGGCGAATCCGAACGCGATCGTCACGCTCTTCGTCGGACGCTTCAGCGGTATCGCCACCGACACGGGCGCCACGACGACGACTCCGTGAGCGAGCGGCTTCGGGTCGCCGTGCTCGCCGGCGGACGCTCGAGCGAGCACGCGATCTCGCAGGCCTCCGCTCGTTCCGTGCTCGAGGCCCTCGACCCCGCACGCTACGAGTCGACGACGATCGAGATCGGCCGCGATGGACGTTGGGAGCTCGCGGCGGGGTCAAGTCCCGCAGGTCTGCCCGCGCACGTCGGCGAGACGCTGCCAGTCCTGGCGCAATCGTCGTCCCCCGCGTTGGTGCTCGGAAAGGTCGACGTCGTGCTGCCGATCCTGCACGGTCCCTTCGGGGAGGATGGGACGGTTCAAGGGCTACTCGAGCTCGCCGGTGTGCCCTACGTCGGTGCCGGTGTCGCCGCCTCCGCGCTCTGCATGGACAAGGATCTCTTCAAGGCCGTCCTGCGCGATCGGTCGATCCCGGTGGCCAAGAACGTCACCTTGCGGGAAGGCGATCCGGCCGAGCATCCGTTTCCGTATCCCGTCTTCGTCAAGCCCGCGCGCCTCGGCTCCTCGGTCGGGATCTCGAAGGTGCACGACGAGACCGAGCTGCACGACGCGGTCGCGCTCGCCCGCAGGCACGACGACAAGGTGCTGATCGAGGAGATGGTCGAAGGAGTCGAGGTGGAGTGCGGGGTCCTCGGGAACAGCAACCCGATCGCGTCCGAGGTGGGAGAGATCGTCGCGCACGCCGAGTGGTACGACTACTCCGCGAAGTACGACGAGGGCGGGATGGACCTCGTCGTCCCTGCGCGGATCGCTCCCGAAGCGATCGAGGAGGTGCGGCGCCTGGCCGTCGAGTCATTCGTTGCAACAGAGTGCGAAGGGATGGCGCGGATCGACTTCTTCGTGCGCCCCGGCGGCGAGGTGGTTGTCAACGAGCTCAACACGATCCCGGGGTTCACGTCCACGAGTGTGTACGCAAAGCTCTTCGAGGCCTCCGGCATCTCCTACTCGGAGCTCCTCGACTGGCTCATCGAGCTAGCGCTCGAGCGGCACGAGCGCCGCTCGCGGCTCGAGTTCTAAGGGTTAGCCCTAAAAGACCTCGCGGAGCCCTTCGCGTCGCGGCGAGCTGAGCCTCGCCCCTACGAGAGTGTGGCGGCGAGTGCCTCTTCCCACACGGCGAGACCCTCGTCGAGCTCGCCGTCCGAGATCGCGAGCGGGCACAGGACGCGGATGCAGTTCCCGTACACGCCCGCCTTCAGCAGGATGAGTCCCCGCTGGAGAGCCTGCTCGATCACCGTCGCGGTCAACTCCGGAGCAGGCTCCTTCGTCCCACGATCGGAGACCAGCTCGATCGCGAGCATCGCGCCGAGACCGCGCACGTCGCCGATCTGCGGCCAGCGCGTCTGCCAAGCCTCCATGCGCGCCCGGATCGTGTTCCCCACGACTACGGCGCGCGCGACGAGGTTCTCCTCCTCGAAGATGTCGAGCACCGCGAGCGCGGCAGCGAGCGCGACCGGATTGCCAATGAACGTGCCACCGATCGCCCCAGAATGCGCACCGTCCATGATCTCGGCACGGCCGATCACTCCGGACAGCGGCAGCCCGCCCGCAATGGACTTCGCGACGACCACCAGATCCGGCTCGACGTCGAGGTGCTCCATCGCGAACATCCGGCCGGTGCGGCCGAAGCCGGTCTGCACCTCGTCGGCAACGAGAACGATGCCGTGCTCGTCGCAGATCCGGCGAAGCCCCTCGACGAACTCGCCCGGTGCCGGAATGAATCCTCCCTCGCCCTGCTGAGGCTCGAACACGACCGCGGCCACGTCGCTCGGCGCGACGTGCGTCGAGAACATGCGCTCGAGTCCGGCCAGAGCCGACTTCGTGTCCGGGCCCCGGAATGAATTCGGATACGGAGCGCGGTAGACCTCGGGTGCGAACGGGCCGAGCCCGGTCTTGTACGGATGTGTCCGCGAGGTCATCGTCAGCGAGAGCAGCGTCCGCCCGTGGAAGCCGCCGTCGAACGCGATCACGGCTGGCCTTCCCGTATGCAGGCGGGCAAGCTTGACGGCGTTCTCGACCGCCTCGGTGCCGGCGTTGAAGAACGCGCACCGGCACTCGCCGGAGATCGGCGCGAGCGCTGCGAGGCGCTCGGCCAGCTCGATGTACGGCTCGTAGGCCACGACCGTGAAATCGGTGTGCAGCACGAGCTCGACCTGTGCGATCACCGCCTCGACCACCCGAGGATGGTTATGGCCGACGTTCATGACGCCGACGCCCCCGACGAAGTCGATGAACGTGTTGCCGTCGACGTCCGTGATCGACGCTCCTCGCGCCGCAGCGGCGATTACCGGGGTATGGACGATCAGGGGTCGCGCAACGGCGCGCGTCTCGCGCTCGAGGATCTCACGGGCGCGTGGGCCAGGAATCTCGGTTTTCAGCTCGATCGTGCGCGTCGCTGCCACGTGCTCAGACTAACCCGCTGAGTGGGGGATTTGCGCGGTCAGCAGGTTGTCGCTTAGGGATAACGGTGCCGGCGCTCGGGAACACGCATGCTGCGGACTGTGGACGAGCGAGAGCTCCACGACGACCCCCTCGAGCAGCTTCGGGACTGGCTGCGCGAGGCCGAAGCAGTCAGCGGGCAGCCCGAGGCCATGACGCTGGCGACGGCGAGCGCGCGCGGGGTTCCTTCGGCCCGCCAAGTGCTTCTCCGCGGCCTCGACGAGCGCGGTCTCGTCTTCTACACGAATCGCAATTCGAGGAAGGCAACGGAGCTCGCGGAGGTTCCCCGAGCCGCTGTCGTCTTCCACTGGATCGAGCTCGGTCGTCAGGTTCGCGTCGAGGGCTCTGTCGAGGTGGTGGACGCGGCCGAGTCAGAGAGGTACTGGAGAACGCGGCCCCGCGGAAGCCAGATTGCAGCCTGGGCCTCGCCGCAGTCGAAGCCGATAAAGGACCGGCACGAGCTCGATGCGCTTTACGAGACGGCGGAAGCGAACCTCGGCGAGGGAGCGGTCCCGCTCCCACCCTTCTGGGGCGGGTATCGCGTGGCGCCCAGCTCCGTCGAGTTCTGGCAGCACCGTGAGAACCGTCTGCACGACCGAGTGCTCTACACCCGCAACGCGGACGGCTGGACGAGAAAGCGCCTGGCGCCCTGAGTCAATGGCCCGGGTTACGGGGCGGCCAGGTTACGGGCCGGGGTTACGGGCCGGCGAGCGCGCCGTCGGTGTACACGCCCTCGGCGTTCCAGAGCATGAACCCTTTGGCGCCTGCTAGTCGCGCGGCCTGGATCTGTGCGCGAACCTCTTCGAGGCCATAGTCGACTTCGAAGCTCCAGTCCTGCACCCACGTGACGAGGAGAGCGTCACGTCCCCGCAGCGCTTTCTTGAACTGCCGCAGCGCCTCCGTCACCATCGCGCCCGGCATCGCGCCGGGATCTGCGACACCGAGCTCGCCCGGACCGAAGAGCGACGGATACGTCATCGCGTAGACGGCGTCGAGATGCGGGCTCATCTTGCGCGGGACCTGACCGATGCCGAGATCACGCGCCGCCGACAGCCCGAAGACGGCAGCCGAAACCCGCACTCCGAGTGGTTCGAGCCGGCGTGCTGCGTAGCGCAGAAATGCAGGTATGACCTCGACCTTCTTGAGCTTGCCGCGATTCCGATACACGGCCGAGGCGACGTCGCCGTCGGAGGGGAACCGAACGTAGTCGAAGAGAATCTCGTCGAAGCCGGCATTTGCCGCGGCAACGGCAAGATCGACGTTGTATTTCCAGACCCGGCGGTCGTAGGGGTTCGCCCAGCCGAGGCCCGCGCCGTCGCGCCAGACCGACCCGTCGGTTCGTCGCACCGCAAGATCGGGCCGTGCAGCCGAGAGAATGGGGTCTTCGAAGGCCACAATCCGCCCTACGAGGTAGACGCCGCGCTCGTGCGCGAGACGAGCAGCCTCACGCGGGACGTAGTACTCGCGCGCCGCCCCAATCTCTTGAGCCAGCGGAACGTTGGACGGCGTAAAGCCGACCTGTCCGTTCTCCTCCTTGATGTCGAGCTCGAGGGCGGTCAGCCCCTCCTGCTCGAGCGCCACATACTCCTCGAGCTTGCCCGGTAAGGACGCGAGGCCCAGCGTCACGTGCACGCCACGCAGCTCGAGCGGAAGCGGTCGGCGCGAAGAGGGGCGCGACGAGGCGCTAGCGTCCAACTTCTGCTGCTCGGATTTGCCACTCCCATCGCTCGATCCGCCGACGAGCTGGGCCCCGCCGGCGAAGGCGGCGACGCCGGCAAGCAGGACGCCGATGAGCACGCCGTGCCGCAGCCGCTTTCGGCGCCGAACAGCGGCCCGTCGTTCCCGAAACCGCTCGTTCGGGTCGATCGGTGGGAACAGCATCGACACCGCGGACGGACCTTACCGCAGTGCCACTATCTGCAACCGTCGACCGGCGGGCTGATCGCGCTCCCGGCCTCGTAGAATCGGCCGATGGTCCTTTCTGATCGGACGATCAAACGGCTGCTGGAGGAGGGCCGAATCGCTATTGAGCCGTTCGACTCGGAGCTAATTCAACCTTCGAGCGTCGATGTTCGCGTCGACCGGTACTTCCGCGTCTTCCGTAACTCTCGCTACCCCTTCATCGACGTCAAGACGCAGCAGGAGGATCTGACCGAGCTCGTCGAGGCAGGAGACGAAGCGTTCATCCTCCACCCGGGTGAGTTCGTGCTCGGGTCGACGCTCGAACGGATCACGCTTCCGGATGACGTCGTCGGCCGGCTCGACGGAAAGAGCTCGCTCGGGCGTTTGGGGCTGCTCATCCACTCGACTGCGGGCTTCATCGACCCCGGCTGGGACGGACACGTCACGCTGGAGCTCTCGAACGTGGCGAACCTCCCGATCACGATCTACCCCGGCATGAAGATCGGCCAGCTCTCGTTCGTCCAGCTCTCGGAGCCTGCCGAGCGGCCGTACGGCACCGAGGGAATCGGCTCGAAGTACCAGGGCCAGCGAGGGCCGACGCCGAGCCGCTACTGGCAGAACTTCACGGACGAGCGCTAGTCGCCGCCCGGGGCGCAGTTCTCGCCGCGACTCCGGTCTCCGAGTCGCTCGAGTAAAGCGGCGGCGGTTGCGATCTCGTCCTCGTCGAACCGTTCGGCGAAGAGGGCATCGACCTGCGGGACGTGCGTCGAAGCGGCCTCCTTCAGCTTCTCGAGCCCCGCGTCGGTGAGAACGGCATAGACCACGCGTCGATCGGCCCCGCACGGCGCGCGCTCGACGAAGCCGCAGCTCTCGAGCCCGTCCAGGAGGCGCGTGATGCCGGAGGCGGTCAGCACGACCTGATCCGCGAGATCCACGCGGCGGAGCTTGCGCTCTGGGGCGTGGGAGAGTCGCAACAGGACCTCGTAGTCGTTGATCGTCAGGCCGTGTTCCGCAGCAAGGAGGGCGTTCAGCCGCGAGGTAACCGAGGCGTGCGCCTTCAAGAGGGCGGCGAAGGCTCGTACTCCTCTCACTTGCTCGCTCAATACTTGACTCATCAGCTATCTTCCTGTCGAGTTGCTTGCGTACTCAATATTAGCGAACGCAAAGGAGTCTCGCAATGTCAATCGTTGCAGATGAGACGGTCACCCAGATTCCGGCAGGTGAATGGGAGATCGATCCGGTCTGGTCCGCCCTCGAGTTCGAGATCAGGAAGCTCGGTCTCGTCACGATCAAGGGTCGCATCCCTGGCTTCACTGGCAGCATCGTCGGAGGCGAGAGCCCCTCGCTCTCGGGAACGGTCGACGCGACAAGCATCACGACGTTCGACGAGACCCGTGACGGGCATCTCCAGGCACCCGACTTCTTCGACAGTCAGCGGTATCCAGAGCTCCGCTTCCAGTCGACATCGGTCGAGACCGACAGCAACGAGCTCGTCGCGCGGGGGGAGCTGACGATCAAGGGCATCACGAAGCCCGTCGAGCTCCGCGGCACGTTTGCGGGCTCGGATCAGGATCCCTTCGGCAACGAGCGGATCGGACTCGAGCTCGCCGGCACAGTCGACCGCAGCGACTTTGGGCTCGAGTGGAACGCCCCGCTCCCGGGCGGCGGGTTCCTCCTGCCGAACGAGGTCGTCCTCAGGGCCACCCTCGCGGCGGTAAGGAAGAGCTGAGCGTGCTGATCCTCGCCCTCTCCGGCAGCCTGCGCGGGCAGTCGTACAACTCGGTGCTCGCCCGCGCAGCGGTGGAGCTCGTGCCGGCCGGGGTCGACATCGAGCTGTTCGACGGGCTCGGCGATCTCCCGCTGTACGACGCCGACCTCGACGGAGAGGGCGACGAGGAGCACGGGGCTGTCCGACACCTGCGCGAGCGCATTGCAGCCGCGGACGCGCTCTTCGTGGTCACACCCGAGTACAACGGCTCGGTGTCCGGTGTCCTCAAGAACGCGATCGACTGGGCATCGCGTCCGCCGGGTGGTGGGGCCGTTCTCTGGGGCAAGACCGCGGCCATCGCCGGCGCAACCACGGGGCAATACGGCGCGATCTTGGCGCAGCAGGATCTGCGCCGAATCCTCGGGATTGCGGGAGCGCGCGTTGTTGAGGGCGATCTGCCCGTCGCGCGCGCGCAGAACGTGATCGACGAGACCGGGGAGCTTCGTGACCCGCTCGTCGCCGAGAGATTGCGGAGACACCTCGAGGCTCTCGTCCATGAAGCCGCAATACCAGTCGCAGCCTGAAAGACAGCCTAAAACGGATGAGGGGCCGCGCGCGCGACCCCTCGATCCTGTGTACCAGCGTTGAAGTAGTAGAGGCGCTTCCTGCGCTGCCCTCCGCGTACGGAAAGACGGGAGAGTTGCGCGGCGCGGTCGCGAGCCCCCTACGCTGGCTAGGCGGTTCCCGGTGGTCCCGGGGGCACGCCTCTACCCGCTGGTACCTCCGCTGCCCGAACTGTCGTCACTCAAATCGGACCACCTCCTTTCCGCGGTACGCGCAGCATACGCACTCTCTGCGGATGGAGGGCAGCCGAGCGGAAGATGAGCCGGCTACGCGGCGGGGACGTCGCCGACGACGGCGGTAACCTCGAGCCCGCGGTCGAGCGGGACGGTCACCGAGACCACCGTCGGGTCGCTCTGGCGCGCGCGAGAGTACGCCGCGAGCGTCTCGGCGTGTGACGTGACATTGTCCGCGACGACGAGAGCACCCGGCTCGAGCAGTCGGCGGATGAGGGCGAAGAGCTCCTCGTAGTCGGCCTTCTCGGCGTCGAGGAAGACGAGGTCGAACACGTCTTCCGTTGCCCGCAGCGTCTCGAACGCGTCGCCCTCGACGACCTCTGCCCACTCCTCGAGGCCGGCGTCGGACACATTCGTGCGCCACGCCTGGCACTTCACCGGGTCTTGCTCGAGAGACACGACACGACCACCGAGAATGCGCGCTCCTGCTGCGAGCCAGATGCTCGAGTAGCCGCGCGAGCCGCCGATCTCGAGCACCTCGACTCCGGCTTGAGACGCAGCGAGCGCGAAGAGAAAGCGCCCTGTCGTCGGCTCGACCTGTCGCGCCCGCTCGGCTGCCGGAAGTCCCGCCTCCGGTTCGCTCCGATCCTGCTCCTCGAGACGGGCCAGCACCGACAGCACGCGCTCGTCGAGCATCGGCTACTCCTCCACGTCGACGACGACCATGCCGTCCCGAACGGAGACGGGAAACGTCTTGACGGCCTCGAACGCGGGCAGCGACATCGGGATCCCGGTCTCCAGGTCGAAGCGGGAGCCGTGCCTCGGGCAGACGACGACACAGGCCTCCGGATCCCAGTCGCCCTCAGCGAGCGGGCCGTCGTCGTGAGAGCAGCGGTCTTCGATCGCGTGGAACGATCCTCCACAGTTGAAGACACCGATCGTCATCGTGCCTGCCGGTACGAGCCGCATCTTCCCCGGCCCCAGCTCGTCGAGCGGGCAGATCTCGATCTCGGCCACGATCGCCGCTACTCGAGGACGAGGTCGCGGACCGAGGTGCCCCACTCGGCCGGCAGGGGCGTGCCCTTGGACTTGTTGAGCGCGAGCTTGAGGACCCCCAGTCCCAGGATCGCGCACTTGAGGCGCACGGGTGTGAGCGGGATGCCGAGCTCGCCGAGCAGCTCCTCCTTCGGCATGGCGGCAATCTCGGACGCGGTGCGGCCCTTGACGAGATCGGTGAGCATCGACGTCGCCGCCTGGCTGATCGCGCACCCGCGGCCCTCGAACCCAACTGCCTCGACGACGTCGCCTTCGCCGAAGCGGACCGAGACGGTCACCTCGTCACCGCACAGCGGGTTCTGACCTTCGGCCGCCGCGTCCGCATCTGCGAGGAGCCCGTGGTTCCGCGGGCTCTTGTAGTGATCGAGGATGAGCTCCCGGTAGAGCTGGTCGAACTCGCCCACTACGCGAACGCCTTCTTCGCCTTGTGTAGGCCGTCGACCAATCGGTCGATCTCCTCAGGGATCGTGTACAGGTAGAAACTCGCGCGGTTCGTCGCGGTGACACCGAGCTTGCGCATGAGAGGCTGGCAGCAGTGGTGCCCCGCGCGGATGGCCACGCCCTCGAAGTCGAGCACCTGAGCGACGTCATGGGGATGCACGCCGTCGACGTTGAAGGAGACGATCCCGGCGCGCCGGTCGGCCGGCGGGCCGTACGAGGTGATCCAGGGCAGCTCCGCGAGCCGCTCGAGCGCGTACGCGGCGAGCTCGTGCTCGTACTGCTCGATCGCGTCGAATCCGATCGCAACGAGGTAGTCGACCGCCGCCCCGAACCCCACGGCCTCGGCCATCGGCGCCGTACCCGCCTCGAACTTGTGCGGGAGCTCGCCCCAGGTCGTCTCGTCGGCTCCGACCGAGCGGATCATGTGGCCGCCGGTCAAGAACGGCTCCATCTCCTCGAGCAGCTCCGCGCGTCCCCAGAGCGCACCCACCCCGCTCGGGCCGCACATCTTGTGCGCCGAGATCGCCGCGAAGTCGCAACCCATGGCCTGGACATCCACAATGCGGTGCGGAGCGGCCTGTGCAGCGTCCGCGACCATGATCGCGCCTTGGTCGTGTGCCCACGCCGCCAGACGCTCGACTGGGTTGACCGTTCCCAGCGAGTTCGACACCACGCCGGTGGCGACGACCTTCACGCTCCCCGCGCTCGAAATCTCGTCGAGGTCATCGAGCCGAAGCTCGCCTTGCTCATCGAGCGAGATCATGCGGAAGCCGGCGCCGGTGCGGTTCGCGATGTACTGCCACGGCACGAAGTTCGAGTGATGCTCGAGCTCGCTCACGACAACGAGATCGCCGGGGCCTAGACGGTTCAGGCCCCACGCGTACGCGACGAGGTTGATCCCCTCGGTTGCGTTGCGGACGAAGATGACCTCACGCGCCGACGGCGCGTTCAGGAGCGCACGAATCTTCTCCCGTGCAAGCTCGAGACCCTCGGTCGCCCGCTCGGCGAGCACGTACACGCCCCGATGGACGTTCGCGTACGACGTCTCGTAGAACGACGTCATCGCGTCGAGCATCTGCCGCGGCTTCTGCGAGCTCGCCGCGGAGTCGAGGAACGCGAGCGGCTTCCCGTAGAACTCCTGCTCGAAGATCGGGAAATCGGCGCGCAAGCGTTGCGCGTCGAGAGCCGGGGGAGTCGTTACCGCCACGCTCGCATCGTACCCCCGCCCTCGCGTCACGCCGCCTAGTGCTCCCCACCGTAAATACGCTCGTGGTTCGCCGGCGAAAGCCGAGCAGACCTAGGACGCAGGGAGTGTTCATACCCGAAGGTATGGACGCGACCGAGGACGACGGCATGCGAAGCGTTTGCAGCCGCGCGAAGCGTGGGCGTATTTGCGGTGGGGAGCACTTAGCTCAGATCGACGCGGCCGTTCGTCGAGGCGCGCTCGGCGGCACGCCGATGCCGTTCGACCGTCACCGCGGCGGCCACGAGGAGCTCGCGCACGCGTTCGAGTCGATCCCGCTCCGAGGTGGCTTGGAGCAGCGCCTGCTTCACCTCCGGGTCAAGCTCGACGCGGGCAGCGAGCGCGTAGGAGAGTTGGGGAGAGTCGGCAAGAGGTACCTCGACGTCGCTTCCGGTCACCTCTTTGAGGCGGCCGAAGAGCTCGAGTGCGTGGTCGATCGCCTCCTCGGCGGCCGGGTCGTCTTCGTCGAGTAACGGCGACGTGACTGCGGTCTGGAAGCTTCGACCGCTCGTCAACGTCTCGACGCGAAAGCGCTCTCCCCCCTCGACGAGGATGTTCATGCGACCGTCCTCGAACCGCGTGAGCACCTCGACGACCAACGCGCTCGTGCCGAACTCGTTCGTTCCCTCACCGTCGGCGAAGAGGAGCCCGAACGACCGATCTTCGTCGACGCATTCGTCGATCAGCTCCTTGTAACGATCTTCGAAGATGTGCAGCGGCATCTGCTCTGTGGGAAGGAGGACCAAGGGGAGCGGAAAGAGCCCGAGCTCGGACATGCCTCAAGCCTACGTCCGACGTCGCAGAGCCACGAACTCCCACGCAAAGCCTCGCTCGGACACGGCGAGACCGAGCCCTTCGCCCTCGGCTGCCGCGACGAGAGCGGCGCGCCGATGAGCAAACACGCGGAACGACCGCCCGAGCGCTCTCATGGCGACATTGATGAGCTGCAGTCCCGCACGCACGAGCATCCGGTCCCGCGGGAAGCTGAGCACGAGCGTCCTCTGAGCGAGCCGGGCCGCAATGCCGGTCAGCCGGACGCCGTCGGGCGAGCAGCACACGACCCGGTTGAGCACGACGACGTCGGCGTGCTGCACCCCGCTCGCGTCCTCGATCACATCGGCGACGCGAAACGCAATTCGTTGCTCGAGCCCTTTGTCGCGGGCAAGCTCGCGAGCAAACGGCTCGTAGGCGGCGACGAGCTCCACGATCTCCCCTTCATGCGCGCCTGCATCGAGGAGCTCGGCCTGGATCGCGCCGACCCCGCCACCGATCTCCAGTACACGTGCGCCGTCGAGGCCCTCCGCGGCCGCGGCGTTCACCATCCCGCGCTCGATCCCGTCGAGACCCTTCTGCCGGTAGCGCCTAAGGCTGCGCCTGGCAACCCGAGGACTGAACATCTCCTCGCACGGGGCCGACCGGCAGCAACTGGCCATTCTCCGCCTGTGGTCAGGAGTCGCGTTCGAGGTCGAGCGCGCAGGAGTTGATGCAGTAGCGCTGGCCCGTCGGTCGCGGGCCGTCGTCGAACACGTGCCCGAGATGGCCACCGCAAGTAGCGCACATCACCTCGGTGCGGAGCATCCCGTGACTCACGTCGGTCTCCGTTACCACGCTGTCGAGCGACGTCGGCTCGAAGAAGCTCGGCCACCCCGTGCCCGACTCGAACTTCGTGTCGGAGCGAAAGAGCTCTGCGCCGCAGCCGGCGCAACGGTAGACCCCTGATGCGTGCTCGTCCCAGTACGTGCCGCTGAAAGCCCGTTCTGTGCCTTTCCGCCGCAGGATCTCGTACTGCTCGGGCGTCAGCCGAGCCCGCCACTCCTCGTCGGTCAGGTCCTTGATCGTCTCCATCTCTGAAGGTTAGAGAACGACGAGCGACACAGCGACGAACTGCGCCACCGCAGCGGCGACGACGAGCATGTGGAAGATCTCATGGAACCCGAAGGTTGCCGGGAATGGATTCGGCCAGGCAAGCGCATAAGCAAGAGCACCGAGCGTGTAGAGAGCGCCTCCGACGATCACGAGCACAGCGGGCGCAACGCCGAGGGCCGGGAAGAGCTGCGGGAAAGCAATGACTCCGACCCAGCCCACCGCCAGGTACGAGAGCGCCGTGAGCGGCCGCGGCGCGTCGATCCACGCGAGCGCGAGCGCGACCCCGATGGCCGCTCCTACCCACACCGAGATGAGGATCAAAGGTCGGGTGATCCCCCAGAACTCGAGCAGCGCGAACGGCGTATACGAGCCGGCGATGAACACGAAGATCATCGCGTGATCGACCCGTCGCGCGAGCAGGCGCGCACGGGCGCTCCGCCACGGAAAGCGGTGATAGAGCGCGCTGGCGCCGAACATCGCGGCGAGCGCCATCGCATACACCCATACCGCGACGCGCTCCCGATACCCGTCCGCGAGGACGACGAGCGCCCCACCCGCCGCAAGCACGACGAAGAACGCGTACAGATGGAAGACGCCGCGGAGGCGTGGTGCGCTCGCGTCACCCACAGAGAGATTGTGGTTGATTCGCGGCCACTACGCTACTGCGGGAACGTGAACGCGGACGCCGTCGAGCTGCGAATCGTCTGGGCGAGCTTGCGACGCTCAGGACGTCGCAAGCAATTTGCTCCTCAGGCCTGAGGAATGCGCGCTTCGAGCGCGGCGGCGAGCGCCTCGCGCACCGGCCCGAGCTCGACCCGGTCGAGCACGTCCTGGAAGAAACCCCGAACGATTATCCGCTCGGCCTCCGCACGCGTGAGCCCGCGTGTCATCAGGTAGAAGAGCTGCTCGCGGTCAACCTGGCCGAGCGTCGCACCGTGCGTGCAGCGGACGTCGTTGGCGAGGATCTCGAGACCGGGGATCGAGTCCGCATGGGCCGTCTTCGAGAGCAGGAGGTTGCGATTCTCCTGGTACGCGTTCGTCTTCTGCGCGTTCTCCTCGACGCGGATCATCCCCCGCCAGACCGTCCGCGCGTTGTCGCGCAGAGCGCCCTTGAAGGCGAAGTCCGAGGTCGTGTTCGGCGCGATGTGCTCCTGGAAAGTGTCGTAGTCAAGGTGCTGCGTCCCGTCAGCGAAGTAGGCGCCCGTGACACGGGAGGTCGCTCCAGGCCCGGCGAGATCGTTCTGGATCCGGATCTTTCCCTTCCCCGAGCCGAACCCCGCAGCGACCCAGTCGAGCTCGGCGTCGCGCTCGACACGGGCGTGATGCGACGCGAAGTGCCACGTTCCGCGCGAAAGGTTCTGAACCGAGACGTACTCGACCTTTGCGGCCTGCTTGACGACGATCTCCACAGCGGCGTTCGTGTACGACCGGAGCTCCGGAGACACGGATGCGTACTCCTCGACGACGCTGAACCGGCTCTCTGGCTCAGCCACGATGAGCAGGCGCCAGAAGAGCGAGCCATTCTCGACCGCGTTCGCGACGCGCACGTACAGCGGCTTGTCGACGACAACTCCGCGCGGCACGTGAACGAGGAGGCCATGCTCCCATTTCGCGGCGTTGTGGGCCGCGAACTTCTCGTCCCAACCGACGAGCGAGTACAGGAGCTCGTGCTCGTCGGTCAGCGGCTCGAAGCGGATTCCGTCGGGCGCGCCCTCGATGGAGATCCCGCCCTCTTCGACCTGTGCCACCCCGGCAACGTCCAGCTCGAGCAGCGACGGTGGCGCGGAGATGCCGCTGGCACCGTTGGTCGTCCACGCATCGGGATCGAATCCGCTGAGATCCGTGAACCGCCAGTGCTCGTCCTTCGTCGTCGGCAGCGGAAGGGCCGCATAGCGCTCCGTCGCCTCGGCACGTGACACCGTCATCGTGGGATTGCCCGCATCTTGTTGTTTCGAGCCTCGTGCGTGAGCTCCGAGCGGCCGAGAGCCTCGAGCAGCGGAGGTACGTACATCCCGAACCGACCTCGATAGCCCTTGCGCAGCCCGTACCAACCGCCGAGCGGGTTCGACTCCGAGCGTCCCCACTCCTCGACCGTGCCCTCCTTCGCCTCCTTCTGCTCGTCGGCGGCGCCCAGATCCATCCAGTCGCCGTGCTCTTCGAGCATTGCCTGCAGATCGTCGAGCGCACGTGCGTCGTAGCTCAACTTCGTCGATCCGACCTGGCACACGAGCGCCGGCGGATCAGCCGCATCGTCCCTGTACATCTCGTACTCGGACGAGCCCGGAGGCGTTTTGAGCACCCACGGATCGTCCTTCGTGCCTGCGCCCCGTACGTCAGACATCGAATCGCCGATGCAACAGGAGCGAGTTTCCGTCGGGATCCTTGAAGAAAGCCATGTGACAGACGGACGTCTCGATCGTCTCGCCGTCGAACACGATCCCTTTCGCCTCGAGCTCTTGCCGCGCCTCCTCGACGTTCGGCACCCGGAGCGCGATTCCCGCGGGGCTCGGCGCGAATGGCTGGCCGACACTCGACGGGTCGAAGATGTCGAGCGTCACCTGTCCGGCACGGAACTCCATGTCGCTCTCGCCTTCGGTCTCGATCTCGAGCCCGAGTGTGTCCGCGTAGAAGCGGCGTGCGCGGGCGATGTCCTGCGTCAGGAACGACACGAAGTCGACGTGCTCGACCTGCATCAGATGCGCGACGCGTAACGCCGGTGCGCGAAGTCCGTGCGCTCGACCTCGATCACGAGCCGCCGTCTCCGCCCGAGCGCGGGGAGTAGCGGTGGTGGAGCATCAGCGCGTTGCCGTCGGGGTCCGAGAAGAACGCCATATGGCAGACGCACGTGTCGAACGTCTCCCCGTCGAACTCGGCGCCCTTCCCCTCGAGCTCGGCCCGCGCCGCCTCGATGTCCTCGACGTGGAGCGCGATGTGCGCTGTGGTCTGCGGGGCGAACTCCATGCCGAACGTCGTCGGCTCGTAGATCCCGAAACATTGCTGACCGACCCAGAACTCCGAGTCGCCCGTCTCGTCGGGTCGGAGCCCGAGCGTGTCGACGTAGAACGCCCGTGACCGCTTCCAGTCGGTCGAAGGCACCGCCACGAAGTCAGCCTTGCTGATCTCGGGCATCGGCTGTCCTCCGAGTTCGAATGAGGCGCCGTCGGCGCTAGCCGACGGAGCCTTCCATTTGCAGCTGGATGAGGCGGTTCATCTCGACGGCGTACTCGAGCGGGAGCTCCTTCGTGATCGGCTCCACGAAGCCGGACACGATCATCGCGCTCGCCTCGGCCTCGGAAAGACCGCGGGTCATGAGGTAGAAGAGCTGCTCCTCGCCGATCTTCGAGACCGTCGCCTCGTGGCCTAGCTCGACGTCGTTCTCATCGACCTGGATGTAGGGGTACGTGTCGGAGCGCGATTCCTCGTCGAGTAGAAGCGCGTCGCAGACGACCTTGGACTTCGAGCCCTCGGCTCCCTTCGCAACCTGGAGCAGGCCTCG
>Ga0136633_1000245_pt1 | contig 41125 bp, 34 predicted proteins | sample AntDrymeUQ832206_2_FD_105494 | JGI IMG/M metagenome (GOLD analysis project Ga0136633, IMG submission 105494) | Polar desert sand microbial communities from Dry Valleys, Antarctica - metaG UQ83 (22.06) | ecosystem: Environmental > Terrestrial > Soil > Desert | place: Antarctica: Dry Valley... | reverse complement strand
GCCCATCCCCTCGATGATCGTCTGCCCGGTCTCCTCGTCCGAGTGCACCCGGAAGGTCGGGTCCTCCTCGGACAGGCGGGAGAGGGCGTCGCCCAGCTTGTCCTGGTCGGTCTTGGTCTTGGGCTCGATGGCGACGGCGATGACGGGCTCGGGGAAGCTCATCGACTCCAGCTGGATCGGCTGCTCCCGCGAGGCGAGCGTGTCGCCGGTCTTGGTGTCCTTGAGCCCGACCGCAGCCACGATGTCGCCGGTCATCACCTGGTCGATGTCCTCCTGGGAGGAGGCGTGCATCCGCAGCAGCCGACCGAAGCGCTCCCGCTTGCCGGTGGTGGTGTTGACAACGGCGTCGCCCTTGGAGGCGGTGCCCGAGTAGACCCGGAAGTAGGTCAGCTTGCCCACGTACGGGTCGCTCATGATCTTGAACGCCAGGGCGCTGAACGGGTCGTCGTCCGACGGGGCCCGCTCCACCAGCTGGGTCTCGGCGCCGGGCCGGAAGCCCTGTACCGGGGGAAGGTCCGCCGGGCTTGGCAGGTAGTGGACGATGGCGTCGAGCAGCGGCTGGACCCCCTTGTTCTTGAACGCAGAGCCGCACAGCACCGGGACGAAGTCGCGGTTGATGGTGCCCTTGCGGATCACCTTGCGGATCTCGTCCGGGTTGAGGTCGCCAACCTCGAGGTACTTCTCGAGCAGCTCCTCGTCCTGAGAGGCGACGACGTCGAGCATCTTGTGATGCCACTCGCCCGCCATCGCGGTGAAGTCCTCGGGGATGTCGACGACCTCGCGCTGCCTGCCATCTTCGTCGTGCCAGATGATCGCCTTCATGTCCACCAGGTCGATCATCCCGTTGAAGTTCGCCTCGGCGCCCATCGGCACCTGGAGGGCGACGGGGTCGCCCCCCAGCCGGTCGACGATCGAGTCGATGGAGTGGAAGAAGTCCGCCCCGATGCGGTCCATCTTGTTGATGAACACGATGCGGGGCACGCCGTACTTGTCCGCCTGATGCCACACCGTCTCGGACTGGGGCTCGACACCGGACACGGCGTCGAACACCGCCACCGCACCGTCGAGGATGCGCAGCGACCGCTCCACCTCGACGGTGAAGTCGACGTGGCCGGGAGTGTCGATGATGTTGATGGTGTGGTCGAGCCAACGGGTGGTGGTCGCCGCCGACGTGATGGTGATCCCCCGTTCCTGCTCCTGCTCCATCCAGTCCATGACGGCGGCGCCTTCATGTACCTCACCCATCTTGTAGGTGCGGCCGGTGTAGTAGAGGATGCGCTCGGTGGTCGTGGTCTTGCCGGCGTCGATGTGGGCCATGATCCCGATGTTGCGCACCGTCTCGAGCTTGATGGTTCGTGCCATGGTGCTTACCAGCGGTAGTGGGCAAAGGCCTTGTTGGACTCCGCCATCTTGTGGACGTCCTCGCGCCGCTTGACGGCGGAGCCGGTGCGGTTGGCGGCGTCGAGGATCTCGTTGGCGAGACGCTCGGGCATGGTGGGCTCGCGGCGTTTGCGAGCGAACTCGACCAGCCAACGCACCGCCAGGGTCTGGGCGCGACGGGGCCGCACCTCTACCGGTACCTGGTACGACGAGCCGCCGACCCGGCGGGAGCGAACCTCGAGTTGGGGACGGATGTTGTCGACGGCCTTCTTCAGGGTCGACAGCGGGTCGCCGCCGGTGCGCTTGTCGACGATCTCGAGCGCACCGTACACGATGCGGCGGGCGGCGCCCTTCTTGCCGCGCCACAGCACCTTGTTGATCACCTGGGTGACCAGCAGGCTGCGGTAGACGGGATCTGGCTCGAGCTTCCGGATCTCTGCGGGTGCTCTACGCATGGTCTCAGACCTTCTTGGCGCCGTAGCGGGAACGGGACTGCTTGCGCTTGTCGACACCGGCGGCGTCCAGGGCGCCACGGATGACCTTGTAGCGAACGCCGGGCAGGTCCTTCACCCTGCCGCCGCGGACGAGGACGATCGAGTGCTCCTGCAGGTTGTGCCCCTCGCCGGGGATGTATGCGGTGACCTCGATCTGCGAGCTGAGACGCACCCGGGCCACCTTGCGCAGGGCCGAGTTCGGCTTCTTCGGGGTCACGGTGTAGACCCGGGTGCACACCCCGCGGCGCTGCGGCGACCCGGCCAGGGCCAGGGTCTTGGTCTTCTTCGGCTTGGGTCTCCGGCCCTTGCGGACCAGTTGCTCAACGGTCGGCACGCATGCTCCTCGCTTCGGCTTGCTATCTCTGGAAAAGTTCCCGTCCAGGGCCCGGTCCGGTCCGGACATGAGAAGATCGGCCGTCACCCCGTCCGTGGGCATGGGCGACCGCCGATCCCTGGTGGGCTCGCTCCGCTCACAACAGCGCCGAGGCGCCTCCGGGTAAGCGGGAGTCCGATCGGGAAGATCTGGCGGCAAGTATACCGCTGGCGGCGACACCCCGGCAACGTTGGGCCATCCGCCCGGCGTTTCTTACAGCCAAGATGTTTCAAATGCCCAACCGGGGGTCGTTCGCTCCCCGGCTGGGCGCTTCTAACATCCGAACCGTTATGAGTCCCATGCCGGGGAGAAACCCGTATCGTCCGGGAGTCGGGCTGACCCCGGTCTATCTGGCCGGTCGCAGCGGCGAGCTGCGGCGCTTCCGGTCGATGCTGCGGGCGGCCCCCGAGATCCCGGCCAACGCACGGGTGACCGGGCTGCGCGGCGTCGGCAAGACGGTGCTGCTCGGTGAGTACGAGATGATCGCAGCCGAGGAGGGCTGGGTCACCGAGATGCTCGAGCTCGAGCACCGCCACGACAGCCCGGAGGCGGTGGTCGAGACGGTGTCGGGGCTGTGCGACCGACTGCGACGCCAGCTCTCCCGCCGCGCCCGGATCCGTCGCAAGGTGGGCAAGGCGGTCGAGCAGGTCTCCAAGCTAGAGATCGGCTTCGACGATGTCAGGCTCTCGTTCGATCCCGGCGCCGAAGATCACGACATCGAGCTGGCCGAGATCATCTACGCCACCGTGGCCACCGCCGCCGACCACGGTCGACTCGGCGTCATCCTGATGTTCGACGAGGCCCAGGTGCTGGAGAACCCCGCATCGCTGTCGGTGCTGATGGCGGCGGTGTCTGCGCTGCAGCGCAACGCCGTTCCCGTGGGGCTGGTGGTGTGCGGCCTCCCCAGCCTGGCGGCGCGGCTGCTGCGGGCCCGCACCTACACCGAGCGTATGTTCCGCGGGGAGAACGTCGGATCGCTGGAGCCGGAGGCGGCCCGCCAGGCGCTGATCCGACCGCTTGACGGCAGCGGGGTGACCATCGCCGACGACCTGGTGGAGGCGGTGACGGACCGCATCGGCGGCTATCCGTACTTCGTCCAGCTGTGGGGGGCCGAGCTGTGGGACGCCGCCGACCAGGCGGACGTCCAGCATCTGTCGCTCGACCTGCTCCCCGTGGTCGAGCCCGACATCACCCGCAGGCTCGACACCGACTTCTACGAGCCCAGGGTGCGGCTCCTCACCCCCGCCGAGCAGGACGTGCTGATCGCAGCAGGTGCCTGCCCCTATCCCCCGGTCCTGGTGTCGGATGTGATCGCCGCCAGCCCCAAGTCCACCGGCAACATCAACGTGCTGATGGGTCGGATCGCCGCCGCCGGGGTGATGTACCGGGTGCGACGGGGTGAATACGACTACACCGCCCCCGGCTTCCACGAGTTCCTGAAGCGCAGGGCCGCCCGGTAGCGGTCAGGTCCCCAGCGGACCGCTCTGGGGCCCGGCCGCCTCCCCGGTCGCCGGTCGGTAGCCGGCGGCGGCGGCGAGGTCGCTCTCCCAGAACGGGTACGGGATCTCCGGCGCCGAAGGCGGCCGCCGGAGCAGCTCGTCGGCGATGGAGAGCCAGACCGAGGCGTAGCCCCCCAACCGAGCGGACAGCGCCTCGAGCGCACCGTGATATTCCTCGGCGAGCCGCACCGCGAGCACGGTGGGAATGGTGGTGGCGCCCCCGGCGTGGACCTTGCGGGTGATCACCCGGTCATAGGCCTCCGGCTCGAGCCCGAGGAATCGGTACAGGGACGCCAGCAGCCGCTTGGGGTGGAACGAGATGTCCTCCAGAAAGCCCAGGTAGATCCGATCCGGGGGGAACACCGATGACCACCGGTCGAGGTTGGCCAGGTAGGCGGTGTGTTCCCTGACCCGGTTGCGAGCAACGGCCCGGGCGAACCAGCCGGTGTCGATGGCGGCATCCGACGTGACCCTTCCCGTCATGGAGGCGTGCGACCAGACGCGCTCGATCGGATTGCGCACCATGTAGATGACCCGCAGCTCGGGGTTGACCGTGGCGACCCTGGCGATCCGGTCGGTGTCGATCACGGCGTACTCCGGGGTGAACTCGCCTGCGATCTGACCCGGTCCCGGGGTGAACAGCGACAGGTACCAGTCATCGTCCGGCTGGCTCACGAAGAACCGGGCGCACCACACCAGATCGGTCGAGGAGGGATCGCGCCCGTGGTTGCCGAGCTGCCGCTCCACCTGGCGACGCCACCGCACCGCCCATGCCGCCCGAGATCGGATCACCTCCTCCATCGACCGGAGCCGATCCAGCTTCTCGTCGAAGTAGTGCAGCTCCTTCTCGTACGGCAGCCAGATGCCCGGATGGTGCGAAAAGTTCTTGTGCAGCCAGGTGGTGCCCGCCTTCTGCGCACCGATGCCGAGAAAGTGGGGACCGGCGATGTCGGGGTCGGGCGTAATCATGCGGTCTGTGCCGGGAGGAGACCGGAATCGTAACCGGGCCGCACCCCGCCCGGCGCCGGCTCCGCTCAGATCGGGAACGCCGGTGGCTGGGCGGGCGGCTCGCCTTCGTCATCGCTGAGATCGCCTGCCCGCGTCGTCTCCATCCTGCCGGGCGTCGGTCCCGTCCGGGCCACCTCGGCCGGCTCCGAGCGCAGCCCGGCCAGCGTGATCAGCACCACGAAGAAGGCGCCGAAGGTCGACCCGATCCTCCACAGAGCGAAGGCGGCGACGGCGCCGGTGATGGCGGACACCACCTTGGCCACGGGCACCGCCCGGCGCGGGATCACGATCTCGAGGAAGCTGGTCAGCATCGCCCCGCCGTCGAGCGGCCGGATCGGGATCCAGTTGAGCAGCCCCCAACCGAGCGAGGCCCAGATGAAGCCGGAGGCGGCGAGCCGGGCCGTGTGCGGGACGTCGTCGAACACGCCGGCACCCCAGATCAGCCACACCAGTCCCCCCACGGTGATCCCGACCAGGGAGCCGGCCGAGGCGATGACCAAACGGCGCCTCGGGGTCAGGTCCTTCGAGGCGGCGAACGTGGTCACCCCGCCGAGGGCGAACAGGGTGATCGACACCGGGTCGGCGCCGAAGTGGCGGGCGGTGAAGGCGTGGCCCGCCTCATGGAGGAGAACGGCGAGGAAGGCGATGACCACCCACACCGCCATGTCGACGGGCTGGTTCGAAGGCGACACGACGGCGATGATCAGGAACGAGACGTGCACACCGACGGGGACTCCCGCCAAGGTGAAGCGCAGCACGACCGGAAGGCTAGCGGGGCAGGTCGCCATCACCGGGCGCCTGGCAACCCGGGGGGCGCCATGCGTATGGTGGGAGTTGTCCGGTCCCCCCTCCGGAGGTCGCCATGCGCCGCCGTCCACCCTCGCCCTCTCCTTGCTGCTTGCGGTAACCGTTGCCGCCGCCTCCCCCGCCGAGGCGGAGGGCGAGGTGACCATCGTCAGGGACAACTACGGCGTGCCCCATGTGTTCGCCGACACCGCCGAAGAGCTGTTCTACGGGTACGGGTACGCATCGGCCCAGGACCGGCTGTGGCAGGGCGAGCTCCTCCGCCGCCTGGGCACGGGGACGCTGGCCGAGCTGATCGGGCCGGACGGCATCGGATCCGATATCCAGATGCGCAGCCTGTTCGGCCCGGCCGAGCGCCGCGCCGCCCTCATCAACACCGCCCCCAGCCGTATCGTCATCGCCCTCGAGGCCTACGTGGCGGGGATCAACGCCTGGATCGACGAGGCCACCGCCACCGGGCAGCTCCCCGTGGAGTTCGCCTCCTTCGGGTTCACCCCGCGTCATTGGACGGTCGACGACAGCGTCGCCGTGTTCATGGCGGTTGGCAGTCAGTTCGGCTGGTCGGGCTCGGACGAGCTGACCACCGCAGGGATCTACGCAGGTCTTGTCGCCGCCCTCGGGCCCGATGCCGCCGCCGAGGTGTTCGCCGACACCCACTGGCTCGATGACCCATCGGCGCCGACCACGTCCCCCGACCCGGCGCCGAGCCCGGTCGATGCCGTCGAGACGGCCCCGGCGATCCCGACCCCCGACGCCATCGCCGCCGCCGCCGAGGTGAACGCCGACCGTCTCACTGCGGATACGGGCAAGGAACGCGCCGGTCTGGGCGGCGACGGTCACGCCTCCAACGCCATCGTCCTTGCCCCCGAGCTCACCGTCGCGAGGACACCGCTGCTGCTGGGCGGGCCGCAGATGGGCTACTCGGCCCCGCAGATCAACCACGAGATCGGGCTCCACGGTGGCGGGTTCGAGATCAGCGGAATGACGATCATCGGCTTCCCCCTGATCCCGATCGGCGTCGGCGACGGGTTGGCCTGGACGCTGACATCTGGCGGCACCGACAACACCGACATCTTCGCCGAGGCGGTCGACCCTGCCGATCCCACCCGCTACCTGTTCAACGGCGAGTCGCTGCCGTTCGTCTGCCGGGTCGAGGAGATCCCCGTCGCCGGAGCCGACCCGGTGTCGCACACCGTGTGCACCACGGTGCACGGCCCGGTGCTCGCCGTCGCCGGGTCGACCGCCTACACCCTGAAGTCGGTCACCACCGGGAAGGAGCTGATCAGCCTCGACGCCTGGATGCGGCTCGGGGGCGTGTCCGACCTGGCCGGGTTCGAGGAGCAGCTCGACGACATCGCCTACAACTTCAACGTCCTGTACGCGGACGACGACGGCAACATCGCCTACTGGCACATCGGGCACATCCCGATCCGCGCTCCCGGTGTCGACCCACGCTTCCCGACCCCGGGGACCGGTGAGGCGGAGTGGCAGGGGACGATCCCGTTCGCCTCCATGCCGCACTCGCTCAACCCGGATCAGGGCTATCTGACCAGCTGGAACAACAAGCCGGCCCCCGGGTGGGCGAACTCCTCCGCCGATTTCTGGCGTTGGGGCCCCACCCACCGGGTCAACACCCTGGGCAACGCCCTCGGGGCGGTGCAGCCGGGCACGGCCACGATGGCCACGCTCAACCGGCTCAACCGCACCGGGTCGTTCACCACGGACACCCCGACGGGGACGGCGAGCATGGTGGCGGTGAGCACCGACCTCGACACCATGCTCGCCGCCGTCGACACCGTGGCCGATGCCAGGCTCACCCGCATCACCCGGATCCTCGGGTCGTGGGCGGGGCTGCAGGTGGACGCCAACGCCGATGGGTTCTACGACGGCCCCGCCGGCGCCATCTGGAACGCATGGTGGCAGGCCATGTCCAATCGGGTGTTCGCCGACGACACCGCCGGGCTCATCGACCGCTTCGTCATCGCCAACCTCAACCACCGGCTGCTGGCGAGGACCGGCGCCGCCCTCCCCCTGATCCACGACTATCTCGATGGCGAGACCGTGGAGGAGGCCGTCACCGGCGCCCTGGTGACCGCCGTCGACCAGCTCACCGCCACCTACGGCAGCCCCCACCCCACCGACTGGCGGCAGCCCATCTCGGTGATCGAGTGGGAGCCGCTCGGCGCCGGGACGGTGCCCGACACCATCTGGATGAACCGGGGCACCTACAACCAGCTCGTCGAGCTGGGGGTGGGCGATGCCCTGCGGGCGCGCAACGTCATCGCCCCTGGGCAGAGCGGCGACCTGTTCAGCCCCCACTTCTCGGACCAGCTCGACCTGTACGCCACCCTGAGCTACAAACCGATGCTGCTCACCGAGCGTCAGGTGATGAACCGGGCGGAGTCGATCGTCACGCTGATCGTGCCCTGAGCGAAGATTCCGGCATCGTCTGGGGAGATCCCCCGGAACGTCGCCGGGCGGGGTACCCTTGGCGTATGGCGCCCGTGATCCGACCGGCGAAGATCGCAGACGCCGCTCAACTCGGTGAGGTGCATGTCGCCGCCTGGCGGTGGGCGTACCGCGGTCTGATGCCGGACGAGGTGCTCGACAGCCTCCGTCCCGAAGCCAGGGCCAAGGCGTGGGAGAGCTGGCTCGATGAGCACGAGGGCGGCTTCCAGGCATGGGTTGCCGAGGTCGACGGCCGGGTGGTGGGCTTCGCCTCCTCCGGTGTGTCGCGAGACGACGACCTCCCGGATGACAGCGTCGAGCTGTTCGCCATCTACCTGCTCGAGCCGTATCTCCACACCGGGATCGGTGCCCGGCTCCTCGATGCCGCCGAGGCCGCCTGGATCGAGGATGGCAAGCAGCTTGGCGCCCTCTGGGTCCTCGAGACGAACACCGGCACCATCGAGTTCTACGAGCGGCACGGCTGGAACCACGACGGAGGCAGGCGCCACCACCCGGTCGCCCCCGAGGTCACCATGCCCGTCGTCCGCTACACCAAGAAGCTGCTCGGCTGAGCCTCAGCGCCCATATCTGAACTTTCTTAGGACCGAAACGCATCACAGGTGACGCGTTCGGGTCCTAAGAAACGATCTTGGTCAGGCTTCCTCGGGCTCGGGCTCCGAGCTGGTGCCCAGGCTGGCCAGCCACTCCGCCGGGTTGGCGGGGAGCGACTGATCGCCGGACTCGGGCGCCTCCTCGCCGAACAGGCTGAGAGCGGACACCACCGTCGCATCCGGCAACGCCGGCTGGATCGACTGGTAGGGCTCGCTTCCCGTGCCCGCCGGGATCAGCTTGCCGATGATCACGTTCTCCTTGAGCCCACGCATGAAGTCCGACTTGGACTGCAGCGAGGCCTCGGTGAGCACCCTGGTGGTCTCCTGGAACGACGCCGCAGACAGCCACGAGTCGGTGGCCAGCGATGCCTTGGTGATCCCCATCAGCTCGGGACGGCCCTCGGCCGGGACCTTGCCCTCGGCCACCAGAGTCTTGTTGGCGTCGCGGAACTCCTGGGCGTCGACCAGCTCGGCGGGCAGGAACGGCCCGTCGCCCGAGTTGACCACCCGCACCTTGCGGAGCATCTGGCGGACGATCAGCTCGATGTGCTTGTCGTGGATGTCCACGCCCTGGGAGCGGTAGACCTCCTGGACCTGGTCGACCAGGTACCGCTGACAGGCGCGCACACCCTGGATCTCCAGGACCTCCTTGGGGTCGAGCGGGCCCTCGGTGATCTGGGTACCCGGCTCGATGATGTCGCCGTCGTGCACCCGCAGCCGCGCCCGGCGGGGAAGCGGGTACTCCACGTCGTCTTCCTTGTCCTTCACCACGACCCGGCGGCCGTCCTCGTCGTCGACCACGTTGACCAGGCCGCCGGCCTCGGAGATGATCGCCTTGCCCTTGGGGGTCCGGGCCTCGAACAGCTCGACCACGCGGGGCAGACCGTGGGTGATGTCCTCACCGGCGACACCCCCGGTGTGGAAGGTGCGCATGGTCAGCTGGGTCCCGGGCTCGCCGATCGACTGGGCGGCCATGATGCCGACCGCCTCGCCCGGCTCGACCATCCGTCCCGTCGCCAGGCTCAGCCCGTACGAGTCGACGCTGATCCCGTGCCGCGAGGTGTCGGTCAGCGGCGACCGCACCCTGAGCTCGGTGACCTCGGCGTTGTCCGAGATCGTCTGCATCGCCTCCTTGTCGATCAACACGCCGGCGCGCAGCTTGCGCCCGGAAGCCGTCGCGACCAGCGAACGACCCACCTTGACGTCCTCGGCCAGGACCCGGCCGAATACCCGGTTGCGCAGGTTGCGCAGCGGGCGGCCGCTCGGCTCGCGCACGGTGACCAGGAGCCCCGGATCGGCCGAGGGCTCGGTGTGGATGATGATCTCCTGCGACACGTCGACCAGACGCCGGGTGAGGTACCCGGAGTCGGCGGTGCGCAGGGCGGTGTCGGCCAGACCCTTGCGGGCACCGTGGGTCGAGATGAAGTACTCGAGCACGCTCAGACCCTCACGGAAGTTGGCCTTGATCGGCTGCGGGATGATGTCGCCTCGGGGGTTGGCCACCAGGCCCCGCATCCCGGCGATCTGGCGGAGCTGCTGCACGTTGCCGCGCGCCCCCGACCGCACCATCATGTCCATCGGGTTGAACCGCTCCGCCTCGAGGGTCGCCTGCATGGCGTCCTTCACCTGCTCGGTGGCCTCGGTCCAGATCTCGATCAGCTCCTGGCGGCGCTCGTCATCGGTGATGACCCCCTTGAGGTACTGGGACTCGACCTTGGCGGCCCTGCCCTCGAACTCGGCGATGATCGCCTCCTTCTCGGGAGGCGTCTTCACATCCTCGAGCCCGATGGTGAGCCCCGCCTTGGTGGCGAACTGGAATCCGAGGCGCTTGATGGCATCGAGGGTCCTGGCCACGTCCGGCTTGTCGTAGCGGTCGATCAGCTCCTCGATCAGCTGCCCAACGTCCGACTTGAACACCGGGGCGTTTATGAACGGGAAGCTGTCGGGGAAGGCGCCGCTGAGCAGCGCCCGACCAAGCGTGGTCTCGAACAGGACGGCGCCGTCCACCGGCTCCTCGGTGATCAGCCGGCCCAGCGATGCCTTGAGGGCGGCGTGCATCGTCGGGTCACCGGCGAGGTCACCCACCCGCAACTTGATCGGGGCATGCAGCGAGATGTCACCCGCCTCGTACGCCATCTGGGCCTCGTCGACGGTGCTGAAGGCCCGGCCGGCGCCCTTCGCATCGACCACCTGCTCCGACAGGTAGTAGGTGCCGATCACCATGTCCTGTGACGGGGTCACGATGGGGCGACCCGAAGCAGGCGAGAGCAGGTTGTTGGCGGACAGCATCAGGATGCGCGCCTCCGCCTGGGCCTCGGCGGACAAGGGCAGATGGACCGCCATCTGGTCGCCGTCGAAGTCGGCGTTGAACGCCTCGCACACCAGTGGGTGGATCTGAATCGCCTTGCCCTCGACCAGCACCGGCTCGAACGCCTGGATGCCCAGACGGTGGAGGGTGGGTGCCCGGTTGAGGAAGACGGGGTGCTCCTGGATCACGTCGGAGAGCACGTCCCACACCTGGGGACGGCGCCGCTCGACCATACGCTTCGCCGCCTTGATGTTCTGGGCGTGCTCGCGGTCGACCAGCCGCTTCATCACGAACGGCTTGAACAGCTCCAGCGCCATGATCTTGGGCAGACCGCACTGGTGCAGCTCGAGCTGGGGACCGACCACGATGACGGACCGGCCCGAGTAGTCGACCCGCTTGCCCAGCAGGTTCTGGCGGAACCGGCCCTGCTTGCCCTTGAGCATGTCGGACAGCGACTTGAGCGGGCGGCTGCCGGGACCGGTGACGGCACGGCCGCGCCGCCCGTTGTCGAACAGGGCGTCGACCGCCTCCTGGAGCATCCGCTTCTCGTTGTTGACGATGATCTCGGGGGCGCCGAGGTCGAGCAGTCGCTTGAGCCGGTTGTTCCGGTTGATCACCCGGCGGTACAGGTCGTTGAGGTCGGAGGTGGCGAACCGGCCGCCGTCGAGCTGTACCATCGGACGCAGGTCGGGCGGGATCACCGGGACCGCCTCGAGGACCATGTCCTTCGGGTCGTTCTTCCCGTCGGCGAACGGGGTGACCACCTTGAGCCGCTTCATGGCGCGCTGGCGCCTCTGCTGCGACTTGGCGTCGACGTCCTGCCTGAGGGAGGCGACCTCGGCGTCGAGGTCGAGGCGGACGATCAGGTCCTTTACCGCCTCGGCGCCCATGCCCCCGTCGTAGTATTCGCCGTAACGGTCGACGATCTCGCGCCACAGCTGCTCGGACTCGATCAACTGCTTCGGCTTCATGGTGCGGAAGGTGTCGAAGGCCTCCTGGAGCAGCTCGCCCTCGACGTTTGCCCGCTCCTCGCGGTCCTTGATCTCGCGCTCCACCTCGCGCCGGCGGGCGGAGACCTCCTGCGGCTTGGCCCCGGCCTCCTCCATCTGCTCCAGCTCGCCTTCGAGACGTTCGAGGCGGGCGGCGCGCCACTCCTCGAACTCGCCGGCGATCAGCTCGAGCTCACGCCTGGTGGCTTCCTCCAGCTCGGCCACGTCGGCGCGACGCTTCTCGTCATCGACGCCGGTGATGAGGTAGGCGGCGAAGTAGATGACCTTCTCGAGATCCTTGGGCGACATGTCGAGCAGGTAGCCGAGCCGGCTGGGGACACCCTTGAAGAACCAGATGTGGGTAACGGGTGCGGCCAGCTCGATGTGACCCATCCGCTCCCGCCGTACCTTGGCCCTGGTGACCTCGACGCCGCACCGTTCACAGACGATGCCCTTGAAACGGACCCGCTTGTACTTGCCGCAGTAGCATTCCCAGTCCCTGGTGGGACCGAAGATGCGCTCGTCGAAGAGCCCGTCCTTCTCCGGCTTCAGCGTCCGGTAGTTGATGGTCTCGGGCTTCTTCACCTCGCCGAACGACCACGACCGGATCTGGTCGGCGCTGGCAAGACCGATCTTCAGTTCATCGAAGAGCTGTGGCACGTGTGCTCACTCCCAACCGTTGCGTAATGCTGCTCATCAGTTCCAACAAATGACTATTCCCGCTCACACCGGCGACTCGGCACGCTCGGGCCGCGAGATGTCGATGCCGAGCGAGACCGCGGTGCGGTACACGTCCTCCTCGAGATCCTTGAGCTCGACCTCCTCACCGGCCGACAGCATCTCGACGTTGAGGCACAGGCTCTGCATCTCCTTGATGAGGACCTTGAACGACTCGGGGATGCCCGGCTCTGGGATGTTCTCGCCCTTGACGATCGCCTCGTACACCTTGACCCGGCCCCTGACGTCGTCCGACTTGATGGTGAGCAGCTCCTGCAGGGCGTAGGCGGCGCCGTACGCCTCGAGGGCCCACACCTCCATCTCGCCGAAGCGCTGCCCACCGAACTGCGCCTTGCCGCCCAGCGGCTGCTGGGTGATCATCGAGTACGGGCCGGTCGAACGGGCATGGATCTTCTCGTCGACCAGGTGGACCAGCTTGAGCATGTAGATGTAGCCGACGGTGATCGGCGAGTCGAACGGCTCACCGGTCCTGCCGTTGAACAGCCGGGCCTTGCCCGCCCCGTCGACCAGCTTGAGCCCGTCGCGGTTCGGCTTGGCCACCTCGAGCAGCTTCAGGATCTCGCTCTCGCGGGCGCCGTCGAACACCGGGGTAGCCACGGTCTGCCATGGCTCGGCCCCGTCGGCGGCCGGGCTGGGGAGGTCGTCGAACGACTCCCAGCCCTGGGCGGCGGCCCACCCGAGATGGGTCTCGAGAATCTGGCCCAGGTTCATCCGGGAGGGCACGCCCAGCGGTGACAGGATGATGTCGACCGGGGTGCCGTCCTCGAGGAACGGCATGTCCTCCTCGGGGAGGATCTTGGCGATGACGCCCTTGTTGCCATGGCGACCGGCCAGCTTGTCCCCTTCGGAGATCTTGCGGGCGGTGGCCACGTAGACCCTGACCAGCTCGTTCATGCCGGGGGGAAGCTCGATGCCGTCCTCACGGCGGAACTCCTTGACGGCGATGGCCTTGCCCGACTCCCCGTGGGGCACCTTGAGCGACACGTCGCGCACCTCGCGCGCCTTCTCCCCGAAGATCGCCCTGAGGAGCCGCTCCTCGGGGGTGAGCTCGGTCTCGCCCTTCGGGGTGACCTTCCCCACCAGGTAGTCGCCTGCGCTCACCTCGGCGCCGATGCGGATGATGCCGCGGTCGTCGAGATCGTGGAGCACCTCCTCGGCGACATTGGGGATGTCCCGGGTGATCTCCTCGGCTCCGAGCCTGGTGTCCCTGGCCTCGATCTCGTGCTCCTCGATGTGGATCGAGGTGAGGAGATCTTCCTTGACCACCCGCTCGGAGAGGATGATGGCATCCTGGAAGTTGTGACCTTCCCATGGCATGAAGGCGACCAGCAGGTTGCGCCCGAGGGCGAGCTCGCCATCCTCGGTGGAGGGGCCGTCGGCGATGACGTCGCCTTCCCTCACCTTGGCGCCCTCGGTCACCAGCGGCTTCTGGTTGATGCAGGTGCCCTGGTTGGAGCGCTCGAACTTGCGCAGGACCATGGTGTGGCTGCGGTTGTCCGCCGAGGCCTTGACCACGATCTGGTCACCGGTGACCTCGACCACCTCACCGTCGACCGGGGAGAGGATGACGTCGCCCGAGTCCTGGGCGGCCCTCCCCTCGACGCCGGTGCCGACCAGCGGGGCGTCTGCCCGCAGCAGCGGCACCGCCTGGCGCTGCATGTTGGAGCCCATCAGGGCCCGGTTGGCGTCGTCGTGCTCGAGGAACGGGATCAGCGAGGTCGACACCGAGACGACCTGCTTGGGCGACACGTCCATGTAGTCGACGTCGGATGCGAACACGGTGTCGACATCGCCGCCGGTCTTGCGCACCAGAACCCGTTCGTTGACGAAGGTGCCGTCCTCGGCCAGCGGGGCGTTGGCCTGGGCGATGACGTGGCCCTCCTCCTCGGAGGCGGTGAGGTACTCGACCTCATCGGTCACCCTGCCGGCGCGCACCTTGCGGTACGGGGTGGCGATGAATCCGTACTGGTTGACCTTGGCGTAGCTGGCGAGCGAGCCGATCAGGCCGATGTTCGGGCCCTCCGGGGTCTCGATCGGGCACATCCGCCCGTAGTGGGACGGGTGCACGTCCCGCACCTCGAACCCGGCCCGCTCCCGCGACAGCCCGCCGGGGCCCAGCGCCGACAGACGCCTGCGGTGGGTGAGGCTGGCCAGCGGGTTGGGCTGGTCCATGAACTGGCTGAGCTGGCTGGTCCCGAAGAACTCCTTGATCGAGGCAACCACGGGCCGGATGTTGATCAGGCTCTGCGGGGTGATCGCCTCGGGATCCTGGGTGGTCATACGCTCGCGCACCACCCGCTCCAGGCGGCTCAGCCCGACCCTGATCTGGTTCTGGATCAACTCGCCGACGGTGCGGACCCGCCGGTTGGCGAAGTTGTCGATGTCGTCCTCGCGGTGCCCGGGCACACCCTGGTGGAGGGCGATCAGGTAGCCGATCGTCCCCAGCACGTCGTCGGTGCTGAGAAGACCGTGCTGATCGGGTCGGTAGTCATCCAGCCGCAGCGGCTGCCGACCGAGCTTCTGGTCCAGCTTGTAGCGGCCGACCTGGGTCAGGTCGTAGCGCTTCGAGTTGAAGAACAGCGTCTGGATGAGGCTGCGGGCCGAGTCGACCGTGGTCAGCTCGCCCGGGCGGAGCTTGCGGTACAGATCGAGCAGCGCCTCCTCCCTGGTGGAGGTGGGGTCCTTCTCGAGGGTGTTGGCGATGAGCGGTGATCCGTCGAACAGGGCGAGGATGTCCTCGTCGCTCTCGGCCAGCCCGAGGGCGCGCAGGAAGGTGGTGACGTACTGGCGACGCTTTCGGTCGACCCTGACCCCGACCGTGTCCTTCTTGTCGATGTCGAACTCGAGCCAGGCACCGCGCCCCGGGATGACCTTGGCGGCGAAGACGTCCTTGTCCGAGGTCTTGTCGATGGTGCGGTCGAAGTAGACACCGGGTGAGCGGACCAGCTGGCTGACCACGACCCGCTCGGTGCCGTTGATGACGAAGGTTCCGTTCGGGGTCATCATCGGGAAGTCGCCGAGGAAGACCTTCTGCTCCTTGATCTCACCGGTCTCCCGGTTGATGAAGCGGGCCTTGACGAAGAGCGGCTGACAGTAGTTCTCGTCCTGCTCCTTCGCCTCCTCGATGGTGCGTGGCGGCTCGTCGAACCAGTGCTCGGCGAACTCGAGACCGAGGTTGCCGGTGAAGTCCTCGATGGGGGACATCTCGGAGAAGATCTGCTTCATCCCTTTCGCGAGGAACCACGAGAAGGAGTCGTGCTGCACGGAGAGCAGGCTGGGCAGCGGTTGCACCTCCGGGATCTTGGCGAACGAAAGTCGTGGGGTGCGCGCACGGTCAGCCAAGAGCGGATTCCTCCTGTGGACGGTCGAAGATCAGGGCGGGCGGCGTGGTCAGAACGGGTGGCGGGACGGGCTCAGCGTGGATGCTGCTGCACGACCGGAAGGCCAGGATAGCACATGGCTACCCCGGCTCCTGACGGTGGGAGTCGCAATGAAGCGTTCAACTGGTCGATCGACGATACACCGGCCACCCGGGTGGTGTCAAGGGTTCGGCAGGGCCGATGCCCCTTGCCGAACACCCGACTGCGACTCCCCGAGCCGCCCGGATGCCCGGCGACGGCTCGGGGTTGGTGCTATTTGAGCTCGACGGTGGCGCCGACGCCCTCGAGGGCCGCCTTCGCCTTCTCGGCGGTCTCCTTGTCGACGCCCTCGAGCACCGGCCTCGGGGCCCCGTCGACCAGGTCCTTGGCGTCCTTGAGCCCCAGGCTGGTCAGCCCGCGGACCTCCTTGATCACCTGGATCTTCTGGTCGCCGACGGCGGCGAGGACGACGTCGAACTCGTCCTTCTCCTCCTCGGCGGCGGCGGCGTCACCACCGCCGGCGGCGGCGGGAGCGGCAACGGCCATCGGAGCGGCGGCGGTGACGTCGAAGTGCTCCTCGAACGCCTTCACGAACTCGGACAGCTCGAGCACGGTCATGCTGTCGAAGATGCTCAACAGCTCATCGGTGGATGGGGTGGCCATCACTTCTCCTCCTCGGCCTGGTCGGCCGTCTCGTCCTTGTCAGTGATCTCAGCGATCTCTTCTGCGGTGTCGTCTGCGGTGGCCCCTGCGACCTCGTCGGGCTCCTCGGCAACCTCGGCGGCGGCGGTGGCGCCGGCGGCCTCGGCGGTGTCCTCAGCGGCCGCGGCGGCGGCGTCGCCGTCTTCAGCAACCTCGGCGGTCTCCTCGACAACCTCAACCGCGGCGGTGTCCTCGGCTTTGTCGGCGGTGTCCTCGGGGACCTCCCCGGCCGTGGCGGCAACGTCTTCGGCGGCGTCGGCGGTCCCCACGACAGCCTCAACCGCGGCGGTGTCCTCACCGGCCGCGGCGGTGTCCTCGGCGCCTTCAGCAGCGCCGGCGTCGTCGGCAGCGGCGACGTCCTCGTCGTCGTCGGCAGCGGCGGCCACATCTTCGGCGACCTCCGCCGAGACGGTGGCCTCGTCCGGCTTGTCGGCGGCGGTGTCGATGCCGACAAGCCGGTCGAGCAGCTGCTGGAACATCGTCGCCGCTCCCCGGGGGAGGGTGGCGAGCAGCCCGGCCATCGCCGACGCCGGCGCCTGGAACAGACCGGCAAGCTTGGCGAGCAGGACCGGACGCGGCTCGATCTCGGCCAGCTCCCCGATGCGCTCGGCGCTGAGCACGGTGGTGCCCAGCAGACCGCCCTTGATGGTGAAGACCTCGTTGGCCGCCGCAAAGTCCTTGAGAACCTTGGCGGCGGCGACGGCGTCACCGTCTGCAAAGGTGAGCCCGGTCGGGCCCATCAGCATGGCACCGAGCTCCTCGAGCTCGAGCTCGGCCGCAGCCCGCCGCGCCAGGGTCATCTTCACCACCTGGAACTCGGCGTCCTTCGCTCGCAGACCGCGGCGGAGCGCCTGCTGCGCCTTTACCGACAGCCCGGCGTACTCGGCGAGGAACACCGCCTGAGCACCGGACAACCGATCCTTGATCTCGCTGACCGCCGCAACCTTCTCGGGTCTCGGCATGTCCACTTCCTTCTCTCGCTTCGGTGCACCCCCACCGGGCCCCCGACAAGAGAAGAGCTCCCGGGCGAGCAGCGCGGGAGCCGGGACGAACCGCCGTTGGCGGCTGACGGCGACCTGCGCCGGCGTCGCGTCTGCGAACTCATGCCCGATGGGCACCTGCGGTCTTGGGTCTATGGGTTGTGCGGGCAGGATCGTAGACGCTGCGGTGCTCCCTCACAAGACGACGCCCATGGCCGGCCCGGTGACGGATGCGGGCGAGGGGGCCGCGCGAGTGAGCCCCCGGGAAGGGGGGCTCACTTCGAGGTACGGGGATCGCGCCCCGGAGGGCGTCGCTCTTGAGGATTCGGGCAGACGGCGGACCAGGAGGCCATCTGCTCGTTCCACATGTGGCGACCAGGGTAGGGGCTGGTCATCGATGCCTCATGTGACCGAAGGACAGCCCTCTCGACGGTGGTGGATCGTCAAGTCCGGTCGCACGATCCCCGTGATCTGTCAACCTCTGCATTGTAGCGTCGGGGCACGGCTCCCGGTCAAGTGACATTTTCCTGACCACACCGCTCCAACCGAGATTCGACCGGCGGCTCCCCGCTCACCACACGTCAGCGCAGCGACTTCACCAGGTCATCTACCTGGGCCGGATCGAGCCTGACCCCTGGGCCCATCGTCGACGACACCGCCACCCGGCGGATGAACCGGCCCTTGGCCGATGCGGGACGGTTGCGGATCAGCTCGTCGGCGACGGCGGCCAGATTGGCGGCGAGCTGGTCGACCTCGAACGAGACCCGGCCGATGGGGATGTGGACGTTGCCGTAGCGGTCATTGCGGTACTCGACCTTGCCCGCCTTGAACTCGGCGACGGCGGTGCCGATGTCGGCGGTCACCGTCCCCGACTTGGGGTTGGGCATCAGCCCGCGGGGACCGAGGATCGGGCCCAGCTTCCCGACGTGGGGCATCATCGCCGGGGTGGCCAGGGCGAGGTCGAAGTCGAGGGCGCGACCGGCGCCGAGCTCCTCGGCCAGCTCCTTGCCGCCGACGACGTCGGCGCCTGCGGCCTCGGCCGCCTTGGCGTCATCGCTCTCGGCGAACACCAGGATGCGAACGGTCTTGCCGGTGCCGTGGGGCAGCGAGACCGTGCCCCGCACCAGTTGGTCCGCCTTCCTGGCATCGATGCCGAGCTGGAAGACGGCGTCGACCCCCTCGACGAACTTGGCGTGCGCCATCGACTTGACCAGCTCGAGGCCGTCGGCGGGCGAGTGCAGGGTCAGCTTGTCGTAGCGGCGAGCCGCTTCGGTCTGCGCCTTGGTGAGTCGTGCCATGGTTGCTCCTTGGTGGTTTGGCGGGGCGGCCCGCCCCTCCCACGGTGACGCCCGGTCCATAGGGGCGCGGTTGCCTCTTTCACCCGTTGACGGTGATCCCCATCGAACGGGCGGTGCCCTCGACGATCCTCATCGCCGCCTCGACGTCGTTGGCGTTGAGGTCGGGCATCTTGGTCTCGGCGATCTGCCGGACCTGATCCTTGGTGACCGAGGCCACCTTCACCTTGTGGGGCTCGGCCGAGCCCTTCTCGACCCGAGCCGCCTGGCGGAGCATGACCGCCGCCGGCGGGGTCTTGGTGATGAAGGTGAAGCTGCGGTCCTCGTACACCGAGACCTCGACGGGGACGATGGTTCCCGTCTGGCTCGACGTGGCCTCGTTGTATGCCCTGACGAACTCCATGATGTTGACCCCGTGCTGACCGAGGGCGGGCCCGACAGGTGGGGCCGGGCTCGCCTGCCCGGCGGGGATCTGCAGCTTGAGCACGGTCACCAGCCGTTTGCGGCCCATCGAAAACCTCGCTTAGAACTTGAGGATCTGGTCGAAGTTGAGCTCGACCGGTGTCTCCCGGCCGAAGATGTCGACGAGGACGGTGACCTTTGACTGGTCGACGTTGATGTTCTCGATGACGCCGTTGAAGTCGGCGAAGGGGCCCTCGACAACGCGGACGGTCTCGCCGACCTCCCATGCCGGCTTGAACCTGGGCGCCTTCTTCTCCTCCTCGTCCTTGCGGACCCCGAGGATGCGCTCGACCTCGCGCCGGCTCAGCGGGGTGGGCTTGGAGCCCGACCCGACGAAGCCGGTGACACCGGGGGTGTTCCTGACGGCGTACCAGGTGTCGTCATCCATGAAGAGCCGGACCAGGATGTACCCGGGGAACTTCTTGCGGAGGACGTTGACCTTCTTGCCGCCCTTGAACTCGATGACCTCCTCGAGGGGGATCACCACGTCGAAGACCTTGTCCTCGAGGTGCATCGACTTCACCCGGGTCGCCAGGTTGGCCTGGACCTTGTTCTCGTAGCCCGAGTACGAATGGACCACGTACCACGACCCGGGCAGGTCGTACGGGCTGGCCGGGGTCTGGTCGACCGGCTCGGCGATCTCGACGACGGTCTCCTCGACGGCCGCGGTGGGCGCGTCGTCATGGACGGTGGAGGTGTCGTTGCCGGTCATGATCAGGAGACGCGGAGGATCTCGAGGACTGCCGTCTTGAAGGCGAAGTCGAGACCGAACGTGTAGAGGCCGACGATCACCGTCACCAGGAGCACCACCACCGTGTAGGTGATGGTCTGGTCGCCGGTGGGCCAGGCGACCCGCTTCATCTCCTGGCGGACCTCGCGCAGGTACTGGCGGAAGCCGACCCGCTCCCTGGAACGGGGCTTGGGGCCTTCCGCCCGGCGTCTGCGGGCTCGCTCCTCATCCTTCTCCTGGATGCGGCGCAACTCTCGGTTCACGACGACGATCCTCCTCGGACCTTGGCAATCCTGAAAAACGCAGGGGTGGCGGGACTCGAACCCACAACCTCCGGTTTTGGAGACCGGCGCTCTGCCAATTAGAGCTACACCCCTCCGGAGCCGTAGCTCGGGCGCGGGAGTATATGAGCCGGCCGCCGACAGTGTAAACCCCCCGGCGGGGTTTCCGGCCGAGAACCGGGCCCGGCTGGTGACCCGCGGGTAGGCGTTCGGCGCCGCAGCCGGCGTACGGATGCCAGCATGGCGGGGTGAGCGACTTCGTGACCCCGGGAGGCCTCCGGGTCGATCCCGCCGCCCTGACCTGGGCCGTGTCCCGCAGCGGTGGGCCCGGCGGCCAGCACGCCAACACCAGCGACACCGCGGTGACGGTGACCGTCGACGTCGCCGCCGCCGGCCTGCCCTCGCCGGTGCAGGAGCGCATCTTCACGGTCCTCGGCGATACGGTGACCGCCCGCGCCTCCGATACCCGCTCGCAGTGGCGCAACCGGCAGCTCGCCTGGCAGCGGCTCGCCCTGCGTCTCGACGCCGCCGCCACCCCACCGCGGCGCCGTCGCCCCACCGCCCCGAGTAGAGCGGCGCGGGAGAAGCGGCTGGCGGACAAGCGCAGGCGCAGCGAGACCAAGCGGACCCGGCGGCCCGGGTGGGACCAGGACGGCTGAAGTTCGGGGAGTGGCGGGGGCTTCAGCCCAACCTAAGGTTCCCCGTACCCCTGGCGAGTACCAATCCGCTGAAGTTCGGGGAGTGGCGGAGACGGCGGAGACGACCGCGACGCCGGGTACGACGTCAGGTCGCGCTCTCGCCTCGGACCAGCGCCGTAGCCGTGACCAGGTCGGTCTGGTCGCGGCGGAGCGCAAGGGTCACCGGGGTGATGCCGTCGGCGGTGGTCGGGCCGGGAACGGCCTCGATCCGGGCGACCTCACCCGGGGCGAGCGCCGCCCGGAAGCGCAGCTTGAGGTCGGCGATGGGGTCTGTACGCATCCCGCCTGCGGCGGCGGCCTGGATCAGCCACGAGGCCATCAGCAGACCGTGCACCACGATGCCGTCCAGCCCTGCGGCACGGGCGGCCTGGTGATCGAAGTGGATGGGGTTGAAGTCGCCGGACGCTGCCGCGTACCTGACCAGGTCGAGCCTGCTGGCTCCCCGCTCGGTTACCGTACCCCCGCCTGCCGGGATCGACCCTGCGGTGACCTCGGGCTCCCTCTGATCGGGTCCGGGCTCGGCGGCGGGTCTGGAACCCATCAGGAAGGTCGACCACGACGACACCAGCGGCTCACCGTCCGAGCTCGTCACGACCTCGAAGCCGACGAAGCTGATCCCGCCCCGGCTGCGCACCTTGCCCACCACCGCTTCGACCACCACTGCGCTCTCGATGCTCAGCGGTCGGTGCCAGACGAACCGCTGGTCCGTGTGGACCAGCACCCGGGTGTTCTCCCCGACCTCCGGTGACTGGATGAAGCTGGGGGCAACGGCGAACAGAAGGGCGGCGGCGTACCCGGGTGGGGCGGCGGCCCGCCACCGCTCCGGATCGTCGCCGGTGACCTCGACGAACTTCGCCACCCGGTCGGCGGTGATGCGGGCCGACACCGGGCCGTAGGTACGACCGATCAGCGCTTCGAGCGACATGGCCGGTCAGGCTACCTGCGGGGCAGCCACGCATTTTCTTAGGACCGAAGCGCGTCACGGGTGACGCGTTTCGGTCCTAAGAAACGATGACCTCCTCGGGGTCGAACCCGGCCAGCCGCCCCCACCACCCGGTGTACCAGGTGGTCGTGGTCTGCGCCTGGAGCCCGGCCAGGTGGTGGACCGCCTCGAGCGGGCTGATGACGGCACGCTCCAGCAGCAACTGTCGGGCCAGCGTTGCCCTGTTGAGGGCGCGCCTGGTGAGCAGAGGTCCCGAAGCCATGAGAGGGCGAGGCTACCGGCGACGCAGCAAACCGTCGCCCGACAGGGAGACACCGTGCTTCAGGCGGGCTCGGGATTCCCGACGACGTGGGTGACGGGCAGGTCGTGGCGTTTGCGGATCTTGTCGGGCAGACCTCGCTTGAGCCACCGGGAGGTCCCCTCCGGCAGCGTCGACACGATGACCTCATCCACGTTGTGGCGGTGCAGGGCGTCGTTGACCGCCAACGCTGGATTGCCATCACCCACCTCGCCGGTGACCATTGCACCCGCGCCCGACATCCGCTCCAGAGCCCTCTCCAGTTGGGCCGCCGCGATCGAGCGGGCACTCCCCTCGGTCCAGGTGAGATGCTCGCGGGGCGGGGTGGCGGGTACCACAAGGTGGAACTGGACGGGCCCCGACCGCATCACCACCTGGATGTGCTCCAGCAGCTCTCTGCTGCCGAGGGTCTGGTTGGCGACCACCAGGTAGGTTCGCATGGTCCTCCTTTGCGAACGGAAGTCCCCCACGCACCATCTTCCCCCGGGCGCTCCGGCGACGCAACCCCCAGGCGACGCCCGACCTCCTCCTCGTACTGGGTCGCCTCGACGGCGTCGATCACCCTGCGCAGACGCCGCTCCCGGTCGATGAGCTGGCTGCCCTGGTTGCGCAGCGCCTCGACCCGGTCGAAACCCGGGTCGCCCAAGGAGAGGAGCCGCCCCCGGGGGCGGCTCCTTCTCGGTCGATCTCCGCAGCTGCGGCTCAGCGGGTCTCGCGATGCGGGGTGTGGATGCGACACCAACGGCAGTACTTCTTCAGCTCCAGCCGCTCCCGGGTGTTCGCCTTGCTCTTCGTGGTGACGTAGTTGCGACGCTTGCACGTCTCGCAGGCGAGGGTGATGGGCGGACGCTTGTCGCTTGCCATGGTGTCCTCGGTTACCCGGTGCTACTTGTTGATCTTGACCACGCGGCCGGCGCCAACGGTGCGCCCACCCTCACGGATGGCGAACCGCAGACCCTCGTCCATGGCGATCGGGTTGATCAACTCGACCTTCATCTCGGTGTTGTCGCCGGGCATGACCATCTCGGTCCCCTCGGGCAGCTTCACCGAGCCGGTCACGTCCGTGGTGCGGAAATAGAACTGGGGCCGGTACCCGTCGAAGAACGGGTTCTGCCGACCACCCTCCTCCTTGGTGAGGACGTACACCTGGGCATCGAAGTCGGTGTGCGGGGTGATCGAACCGGGAGCGGCGACCACTTGGCCGCGCTCCACCTCGTCCTTGCCGACACCGCGCAGCAGCAGACCGACGTTGTCGCCGGCCCGGGCCTCGTCGAGCAGCTTGCGGAACATCTCCACACCGGTGACGGTGGTCTTCTTGACGGGGCGGATCCCGATGATCTCGACCTCGGTGCCGGTGGTGAGCATGCCCTGCTCCACCCGCCCGGTGACCACGGTGCCGCGGCCGGTGATCGAGAACACGTCCTCGATCGGCATGAGGAACGGCTTGTCGGTCTCCCGCACCGGCTGCTCGATGTACTCGTCGACGGCGGCCATCAGCTCCATGACCTGGTCGCCGGCGGCCCCGTCGCCGTCGAGCGCCTTGAGCGCCGAGCCGCGCACCACGGGAACGTCGTCACCGGGGAACTCGTACTCGCTGAGCAGGTCGCGCACCTCGAGTTCGACCAGGTCGAGCAGCTCCTCGTCGTCGACCATGTCGACCTTGTTGAGGAACACCACGATCTTGGGGACGCCCACCTGGCGGGCGAGCAGCACGTGCTCCCTGGTCTGCGGCATCGGGCCGTCGGCGGCGGAGACCACGAGGATGGCGCCGTCCACCTGGGCGGCACCGGTAATCATGTTCTTGATGTAGTCGGCGTGACCGGGCATGTCGACGTGGGCGTAGTGCCGGTTCTCGGTCTCGTACTCGACGTGGGCGATGGCGATGGTGATGCCGCGCTCGCGCTCCTCCGGCGCCTTGTCGATCTGATCGAATGCGGTGAACTTGGTGGAACCGCCTACCCGCTCGGCGAGGACCTTGGTGATGGCCGCGGTCAAGGTCGTCTTGCCATGGTCGATGTGACCCATCGTCCCCACGTTGACGTGCGGCTTGGTCCTCTCGAATTTCGCCTTGCCCATGCCTGGTGCTCCTCTTTGCAGCGTTCTGCTGTTCTCGGTTGTGCTGTCTTCTGCGTGCGTAGCGGCGGGCGGACTTGAACCGCCGACCTCTCGATTATGAGTCGAGCGCTCTTACCGACTGAGCTACGCCGCCGCGGCGCGCGGTCGTGCGCGCTAGCCCTCCCCCTCCGCGATCGCGCAGAGCGGGTAGCGGCGAGAGGATAGCAAGACGATCGGGAGTGATCGTCCGAGCCCCCTCCGGGATTTGAACCCGGGACCCCTTCCTTACCATGGAAGTGCTCTGCCACTGAGCTAAGGGGGCACTGCTTCAGCCTGGCGGCCTCCCAGGATAGAGCACTCCCATGGCCCCATGGCTGTGACATCGGCGGCCTCACCCGGCCGCTGCTCTGCCACTGAGCCAAGGGGGCACCGCCGCTTCGGCCTGGCGGCCTCCGAGATAGAGCACTCCCATGGCCCCATGGCTGTGACATCGGCGGCCTCACCCGGCCGCTGCTCTGCCACTGAGCTATCCTCGGGGGTCTCCAGCCGGGATGCCCGAGCGGCCAAAGGGAGCAGACTGTAAATCTGCCGGCATTCGCCTACGGAGGTTCGAATCCTTCTCCCGGCACCCCAAGAGCGCCCCGCAGCCAGGCGGTGGCGCCGCCCGTCAGCGGATCCCGCTGGCCATCTCCTCCAGCCGCGCCACCCGATCGGCGATGGGCGGGTGGGTGGCGAACATCTTGGCGATGCCACCGCCCCTGCCGCCGCCGAACGCCATGAGCGGATCGGCGATGAAGAGCTGCGACACCGCCGGGTTGACCGGCATGGGGATGTTCCTCGTCCCCGCATCGAGTTTGGCGAGGGCGCTGGCCAGGGCGAGCGGTGACCCGGTGATCTCGGCGCCGGAGCGGTCGGCCTGGTACTCCCGCGCCCGGGAGATCCCCATCTGGATCAACATCGCCGCCAGCGGCGCCACGATCAGCGCCACCAGACCGAGGATGGCCCCCAGCGGGTTGTTGCTCTCCCGGTCGCGGCCGCCCATCCCGCCGAACATCATCATCCGGGTGAGGAAGGTCAGGGCGGCACCGATGGTGGCGGCGATCGTCGAGATCAGGATGTCCCGGTTCTTGACGTGGGACAGCTCATGGGCGAGCACCCCCTCCAGCTCCTGGGGGGTCATCAGCTCGAGGATCCCCCTGGTGACGGCGACGGCGGCGTGGCTGGGATTGCGCCCGGTGGCGAATGCGTTGGGCTGGGCCTGCTCGATGACGTAGAGGCGGGGCATCGGTATCCCCTCCCGAGCGGCCAACGACGACACGATCTGCTCGACCTGGGGCAGCGTTCCAGGCTCGATCGGCTTGGCCCGAGCCGAGGCCAGCGCCAACCGGTCGGAGAAGAAGTACACGGCGAAGTTGAACAGCACGGCGATGACCAGGGCGATGGCGGCGCCCTGGGTGCCGTTGAGCAATCCACCTACAACGACGAAGAGCCCGCCGAGGAGGCCGAGCAGGCCGGCGGTCTTGAGGTTGTTCGACATGGGACAATCGTAACGCCGGTCGTTCGCCTTTCTCGGTGCGACGGCGCCGCCGGCCGTGGCCGCCCGGGCAGGGCCCCACCCCCCGGGACTAACCTCGGCGACGACGGAGCGAAACACCCGCCGGCGCGGTGTCTGGGTCGGTCGACCGGTTGACGGTCGGATCGTCCCTGCCAGACTGCGCAGGAAGGGGGATTCGACCGGGTGAAACGGACTGCCGTCCTGTTTGTCGCGCTGGCGACATGGATGTCGTCGGGCTTTGCCGCGTCTGCGGCACCCAACGTTCCCCCCGATGCGCTCGCCGCCGTCGCCGGGAGCAAGACGGCCGCCGTCCACTTGGTGCTGCTCGCCTCGGATCCCGTGGCCGCATACGACGGCGGGATCAACGGGTTGGCCGCCACCAGACCGGCGGCAGGGACCAGGCTCGACGCCTCGACGCCGGCGGCGATGGCATATGCCGACGCCCTGCGCCAGGAGCACGAGGCGGCGCTCGACGCCGCCGGTGTCGCCGCCACGGCCAAGCTGTACGACTACACGGTCGCCGTGAACGGCTTCGCCGCCCGACTCACCGCGGTCGAAGCCGCCACCCTGGCCGCCCTCCCCGAGGTACTCGCCGTGATCCCCGACCAGATCCGGCGACCCGCCACCGACTCGTCGGCCGGCTATCTCGAGCTCGACAGCCAGCAGGGCGCCTGGTCCACCGGGTACACCGGCGAGGGCGTAGTGGTCGGGGTCATCGACACCGGCATCTGGCCCGAGCACCCCAGCTTCGCCGGCGACACCTACCGCGGTCGTCCCGACGGGTTCACCCCCAGCGGCTGCGACTTCGGCGGCACCGCCTTCAACACAGCCGACGCCGCCTTCGAGTGCGGCGGCAAGGTGGTGACGGCCCGCGCCTTCGGGGCGGCGATCCACGGGGGCACCGGCGACGGTATCGCCGCCGGCGAGTTCCTCTCCGCCCGCGACGCCGACGGGCACGGCAGCCATGTGGCGGCAACCGCCGCAGGCAACGGCGACATGGAGGCGTCGGTGCTCGGTGCGGCCCGGGGCACGGTGTCGGGCATCGCCCCCAGGGCACGCCTCGCCGTGTACAAGGCGTGCTGGGCGACAACCGCCGGGGAGAGCAGGTGCTCGAGCGCAGACCTGGTTGCCGCCATCGATCAGGCCGTCGCCGACGGGGTCGACGTGATCAACTATTCGGTCGGCTCCGGCTCGACCGCCTTCGGAGCCGACGAGCTCGCCTTTCTCTTCGCCGCCGCCGCCGGCGTGCTGGTGGCGACCCCGGCGGGGAACGGCGGCCCGGGAGCAGGCACCATCTCCTCCCCCGCCACCGCCCCCTGGGTGACGGCGGTGGGTGCGGCCACTCACGACCGCACCTTCCAGGCCCTGGTCACCCTCGGGGACGGGACCGTGCTCGACGGCGTCAGCGTCACCGGTGGCACCGATGCCAGGCCGCTGATCTCGGGTGAGCAGGCGGGGAACGCCCTGTGTGACCCGGCGCTCACTTTCACCGAGGACATCACCAGGGCGATCGTGGTATGCGAACGGGGCGGTGTGTCCCGCGTGGCCAAGGGCCAGGCGGTGAACGAGCAGGGCGGTTCGGGGATGATCCTGGTCAACACCCTGTCCGACGAGTCGCTCGACACCGACAACCACTACCGCCCCACGGTGCATCTCCCCGCATCCGCCGCAACCACCATCGATGCCTACCTGGAGGCGGCCGGCCCCGAGGCGACCGCCATCCTCAGCGGGGGGGTGCCGGCCGCGGGCGACGGAGGGGTGGTGGCGGCATTCTCGGGACGGGGGCCCAACCCACTCAGCCCGGACATCCTCAAGCCCGATCTGGTCGCACCGGGGGTCGACATCCTCGCCGCCACCAGCCCCGATCAGCTTCTCGGTGTGCCCGAACAGACGTTCCGGGCGCTCAGCGGCACCTCGATGGCCGGCGCTCACGTCGCCGGGGTGTTCGCCCTGCTCGCCCAGGCCCATCCGGACTGGTCGCCGGCGATGGCCAAGTCGGCGCTGGTCACCTCTACCAGACGGGACGTGTACGCCGAGGACGGCGAGACACCTGCCGAGGCCTTCACCATGGGTGCCGGCTACCTGTGGCCCGGCCCCAAGGTGTACCAGAGGGGAAGCGCCTTCAACCCCGGGCTGGTGTACGACGCGGGGATCCTCGACTACACCGCCTTCGCCTGCGGGGTCGGGCTCGGCTCGCTGTGGGTGTCCGGCACCTGCGCCGGTCTCACCGATCTCGGGTACTCCACCGATCCCAGCGACCTCAACCAGCCTTCGATCGCCGTCGCCGACGTCGCCCGCACCCAGACCGTCACCAGGACGGTTACCTCGGTGGCGGACAAGACCCGGGTGTTCACCGTCGAGGTCCGCCAGCCCCCGGGGTTCACCGTCGAGGTGAGCCCGACCACCCTGGCCCTGGCGCCGGGCGAGTCGGCGTCGTTCACGGTGACGATCACCCGTGACCAGGCCGACCTGGCGGCGTGGCGCTTCGGCAGCCTGACCTGGGCCACGGACGGCTACCAGGTGACCAGCCCGATCGCGGTGCGTGCCGTCGCCTTCTCCGCCGCCGAGGTGGCTGCCGGTGCCGGGGTCTCGGGTGGGGCCGGGTTCCCCGTCGGGTTCGGGTACACCGGCGAGTACCGGGCGGAGCCGGCCGGTCTGGTGGCACCGGAGATCACCGAAGCGTCGGTGGAGGCCGACCCGTCCCACGACGTCAACACCGCCCTCGGCTCCGGGATCGGCGTGTCGCTACACACCATCGAGGTCACCGACGACACCCGGCTGGTCAGGGTCGCCCTCACCGCCGAGGCCGGTGACCTCGACCTGTACGTGTTCGGGCCCGACGACGGCTTCATCGCCGGGGGCGGCTCGGCCCTATCCTCCGAGCAGATCGACTTCGTACCGGCTGGGGCGGGCACGTACACGGTGGCCGTGCACGGCTTCTCCACCGGCGGCGACTACTCGCTGTCGACCTGGCAGGTGGTCGAAGACGAGGCGACGGACCCGAGCGACGACTCCGATGTGGACGAGACCGACACCGACGCCGCCGAGGCGGGTGTGCTCGAGGTCATCGATGCCCCGGAGAGCGCGGTCACCGGCGCCCCCGCCGAGGTCGTGGTGACCTGGTCGGGGCTCGAGCCGGACACCCGGTACCTGGGTGTGGTCGAACACCTCGGCCCCGATGGGACGCTCGGCCGGACGGTGGTGACCGTCGACACCGGGGCTTCTGCGGCGACGGTGCCGCCGACCGAGCAGGCCGCCGGCACCGGGCACCCCGTCCGCTGATGTTGAACCTGAGGTTCCAGGGTGTCGCCACGACACGCGATCCGCTCATGTTGGGGCAAGCCGCCGAACCTAAGGTTCTGCGTACCCCTGGCGAGTACCAATCCGCTGAAGTTCGAGACCGACGCGATCCGCTGAGCAGCCCGCTGAGCAGCCCGGTCAGCCCGCCCGCCGCCGCTTGCCCACCTGGGCGACGACGACCCTGAAGTCACCAAGCCCGCGCGGATGCAGCAGCGTCCCGGCGTCGGTGTGCTCCGCCCTGGTCCTGAGCCGCTCCATCGGGTCCCCGTCGACCGCCAGCGCCCGCTCCTCATCCACCAGCCGGGCGATCACCTCCCCCAGCCCCCACCGCTCCAGGAACTCGGCCTGGGTCAACAGATCGACATCGGCGTAGGCCCGTTCCGCTGCGGCCACCACCGCGGAGAAGTTCACGTCCATCGTGATGTCGGTGGCGCCCGGCTCTGCCAGCGGGTCCGGACCGAGATGATGCCCGTGGTAGGTGCGGATGGTGCCCTCGCCCCGGCGCGGGGCGAGCTCCTCGGCGGTCCCCCCGTAGTCGAACACCACCACGGTGCCGTTGCCGATCCGGCGCAGGGTGGTGGTCACCCACCCGCCCGCTTCGAGCTGAACCTCGACGATGCCGCCATCGGCGACCGGCCCGGAGAAGCGGTCGGCCCAGGTGACCACCTCGGGTCTGGGATGGGCTCCCACCGGGGCGAGGACGCCGTCGACGACGCCGACATGCCGCTCCTCCCACCCGGTGCCCGACCGGACGGCGAGGGCGGCGGGCAGGTTGTCGAGCAGCTCGTTGGCGATGACCACGCCGCCGGAGGTCAGCGGGACGTCATCGAACCTGTGGTGGACGGTTAGCCCGGCGACGGTCCCGAGGGATGACCGCGCCGCCGGGGACACCTCGACGGCGTGGGCGTCCACCGTGTCGCCCAGCTCGGCCAGCAGCGGCCCGAGCAACGAGCCGGACCCGGCCCCCACCTCGACCACGGTCGTCCGGTGCGCCCGGGGATGGCGGTTGGCGGCCACGAAGCGGGCCAGGATCCGCCCGAACCACGGGCTCACCTCGGGCGAGGTGAGGAAGTCACCGGACGCGGCCGAGCGCAGCGACCCGGTGGCGAAGTAGCCGTGCCCGGGGTCGTACAGACACATCCGCATGAACTCGTCGAAGGGGATCGGCCCGGTGGCGGCGATCCGGGTGGCCAGGATGTCGGCGAGCGGGGTGCTCACGGGAGGCGGTGGAGCCGACCCGGGTCAGGGGCCGGCGGCGAGCGAGCTCGCCAGCTCGCCGATGGTGGCCGCCACCGGCGGGTAGAAGCCGATCACCAGCACCCCGACGGCGGTGAGGATGAGGGCGAACCGCAGCGACGGGACGACCTGGCTGGCCATGCCCTTGAGTCGGGCGGCCGGGATCCAGGTCGGCACCGGGTCGAACCAGGCGGCCTTGATCACCCTGGCGTAGTAGTAGAAGGCGACCACCGAGTTGACGGCGGCGATCACCGCCAGGGCCACCCCCCAGCCGGTCTCGATGCCGAGCACCGACGAGAACATCACCAGCTTGGCGAACCAACCGGCGATGGGGGGGATGCCGGCGAGCGAGGCGAAGAACAGGGCGAGGAGACCGGCCAGCCCGGGGGCATAGGTCGACAGCCCGGCCCAGTCGGCGATGGCGGTGCTCTTGATGCGGTTGGCGCCTGCGATGACCACGGCGAAAGCGCCGAGGTTCATCACGGCGTAGATCACCAGGTAGGTGATGGTGGCGAAGAAGGCGGTCTGGAGCTCGTCTGCGGTGGCGTTGGCGGCGGCGGCGGCACCGAAGGGAACGAGGATGAACCCGCCCTGGGCGATCGAGGAGAAGCCGAGCAGCCGGACGATGTCGTCCTGCCGCACCGCGATCAGGTTGCCCACCGTCATCGAGAGCGCCGCCAGGATCCACAGCAGCGGGCCCCACACCGAGCGCAACTCGGCGAAGGCCAGGTAGCACACCGAGAGCAGCCCGACGAAGCCGGCCGTCTTGGACACCACGGACAGGTAGGCGGTGACCGGGATGGGGGCGCCCTGATAGGTGTCGGGGGTCCAGAAGTGGAACGGGACCGCAGACACCTTGAAGGCGAACCCGAGCAGGGTCAGGATCACGCCGACGGTGAGCAGCGGCGAGGTCGGCAGGGTGGCGGTCGCCTCCCTGATCCCGTCGAAGGTGAGCTGACCGGTGTAGCCGTATACCAGCGACATCCCGAACAGCAGGATCGAGGCGGAGAGCACCCCGACGATGAAGAACTTGAGCGCCGCCTCGTTGGAACGGGCGTCGCCCTTGCGCCACCCCGCCATGAGGAAGGTGGGCCCGGTGACCAGCTCGAGCCCGACGAAGATGGTGACCAGATCACGGCTCGACGCCATCACCAGAGCCCCCAGCGCCGAGCACAGCATCAGGAAGTAGAACTCGCCCTGCCAGAAGCGCTCCTCCTCGAGATACCCCACCGACAGGAGGATGGCGATGAAGGTCGCCGCCAGGAACACCCCCTTGAGCACGATGGCGAAGGTGTCGAAGACGTACGAGCCACCGAACAGCACCCGGTCGCCGGTGTCGGCGCAGAAGCCCAGCGAATCGCAGAAGCCGAGGGTGAGCACAGGGACGAAGGCGGCGAACAGCCCGACCAGCCCGATCGTCGCCGTCCAGTACTTGGGCACATCGAGCAGGTCGACCACCAGCACCACCACCACGGTGACGGCGAGGATGATCTCCGGGAGGAGAGCGTGGTAGTCGAGCGGCGGCACCGGTTCAGCCTCCGAACACGGTCTGGACGAGGGCGGTCACGGCGTCGTTGGTGGCGCCGAACACGATGCGGGGGAACACCCCGACCACCAGGATGGTGATCACCAGCGGAACCCAGGCCGCCATCTCCCAGCGGTCCACGTCGTGGAAGTGGTGACCCTCCCACTCCACCTTGGGCTCGCCGAAGTTCACCTTCTGCAGCATCCACAGGAAGTAGCCGGCGGTGAGCACGGTGCCGATCGCAGCCGCCACCATCAGGGTGCGGAACAGGCCGGTGCTCAGACCTTCGAGCGGGTTGAACGACGCCAGCATCGCCATGAACTCGCCCCAGAACCCGGCCAGCCCGGGCAGCCCGAGCGAGGCCATGACGGTGAAGGCGAGGATGGCGGCCATGATCGGCATCTGTTTCTGATTGCCGCCCAGCCGGGCCATCTCCCTGGTGTGGAACCGGTGCGACATCGACCCGGCGAGGAAGAACAGCAGACCGGTGATGATCCCGTGGGCCACCATCCCGATGATGGCGGCGTTGATGCCGATGTCGGTGAGGGTGGCGATTCCGAGCATGACGAAGCCCATGTGCCCCACGGAGGAGAAGGCGATGAGTCGTTTCATGTCGGTCTGGGCGAGACACGCCAACGAGGCGTAGATGATCCCGACCACGGCCAGGATGCCGATGACCGGCGCCCAGTTCTGTGCCTCCTCGGGGAGGATCGGCAGCGAGATCCGGATAAAGCCGTAGGTGCCCAGCTTCAGCAGGATGGCGGCGAGGAGCACCGACCCCACCGTTGGGGCGGCGGTGTGGGCGTCGGGCAGCCAGGTGTGCAGCGGGAACATCGGGACCTTGACCGCGAACCCGATGAACAGGGCGCCGAACACCCAGAAGGCGAAGGTGCCGGTGAACAGGTCGCCCCGGGCGGCCAGCTCCACCATGTCGAAGGTGCGCTCCGCTCCCCCGTCACCGGACCGGAAGAACAGCGCCAGGAATCCGAGCAGCATCAGCGCCGAGCCGAAGAAGGTGAACAGGAAGAACTTGATCGAGGCGTAGAGCCGCATCTCGGTCACCCGGTTGAACACCGGGATGGTCACCTCGTTGCGGTCGCCCCAGATGCCGATCATGAAGTACATCGGGAGCAGCACGATCTCGAAGAACACGAAGAACAGGATCAGGTCGAGGGCGACGAACGTCCCGATCATCCCGGTCTCCAGCGCCAGGATCAGGATGAGGAACGCCTTGGGGTTGTGCGGGTCGGGCCAGTGCTCCCACGAGTACACGATGCAGAGCAGGGTGACGAAGGTGGTCAGCACCACCAGCGGCAGGCTGATCCCGTCCACCCCGATGTGGTAGTTGGAGTTGACCGCGCCGATCCATTCCAGGTCGGTGCCGAACTGGAAGGTCTGGGCGTTGCCGAAGTCGAAGGCGAAGACGAGCACCACCGACAGCACCAGCGCCGCCGCCGCGGACACCAGCGCCGTCATCTTCTGCAGCTGCTCGTTGGCCTTCGGGATGGCCAGCAGCACACCCGCCCCGATCAGGGGAAGGAACACCACGAGGCTGAGGCCCCATCCGTTCTCCAACATCGGTCCTCCTATAGAAAGATGACGAAACCCGCCACCAGGGCCACCGCCCCTGCGATCATCCCGACGGCGTACTGCTGAATCCGTCCCGATTGAGACCTGCGCAACACGCTGCCGGCGGCCCCGGTGGCGGCGCCGGCGGCGTTGATCGCCCCGTCCACGCCCTGCTGGTCGAAGGCGTACACCAGCTTCCCGATGCCCCTGGCGGCGAATCCGGCGCCGTTGATGACGAAGTCGATCACGTGCCCGTTGAACCAGTCGACCGCCCGAGCGATCGGGCCCCGAACCGGCTTGATGATCCCCTCCATGTAGAAGTCGTCGATGCCGTACTTGGCGGAGAGCAGCGGGTACAGAACCGGGATGCTGAAGGTGTCGCGGGCCTCCTGCGTGTCCTGGTCCGGCCCCCAGATGCGGTAGCCGAGGGCGATCCCGGCGGCGGCGGCGGCAAGACCGAGCACCATGGCCAGGTAGTCGAAGCTCTCGGCGTGATGGTCGGCCACCAGGTGGAACCGGGCCCCGACCACGTCGGTGAAGGTCGAGGTGATGCCCGGAATATTGATCCAGCCGGCCACGATCGAGAAGACCCCGAGCGCCGCCAGCGGCACCCACATGACCCGGGGCGACTCGTGGGGATGGCCGTGGCCCTTGTAGCTACCGTAGAACGTGAGGAACACGGTGCGGGCCATGTAGAAGGCGGTGACGAAGGCGCCGGCGATGGCCAGCACCAGCACCACGTTGGCCAGCGCGGCGCCGCCCTGGGCACCCGTGAACCCGGAGTCCCCCGACCCGGCGAAGCGGAGCGAGGCGAGGATCTCGTCCTTGGAGAAGAATCCGGCCAGGGGCAGGATCCCGGCCAGGGCGAGAGAGCCGACCACGAAGGTGCGGAACGTCCACGGCATGTCCTTGCGCAGCCCACCCATGTCCGTCATCTCGTTGGAGCGGACGGCATGGATCACCGACCCGGCCCCGAGGAAGAGCAGCGCCTTGAAGAAGGCGTGGGTGAACAGGTGGAACAGCCCGGCGGTGTATGCCCCCGCCCCCATCGCCGCCGTCATGTAGCCGAGCTGGGACAGGGTGGAGTAGGCCAACACCCTCTTGATGTCGTTCTGCACCAGGGCGATGAGCCCGGTGAGGAACAGGGTGAGGGCTCCGATCACGATGATGACGCTGCGCACCTCGTCGGCGAACCCCTCGGTGAGGTACAGCGGGTACACCCGGCCCACCAGGTAGACCCCGGCGGTGACCATGGTGGCGGCGTGCATCAACGCAGACACCGGGGTCGGCCCGGCCATGGCGTCGGGCAGCCATACGTGCAGAGGGAACTGGGCCGACTTGCCCATGGCTCCGATGAACAGCGCTATCCCGGCCCAGAAGGCGTACCGGGCCAGGGTCGGGGCTCCGCTCTCCACCCCGTCGAGGACATCGCTGAACCGGAACGACCCCACGGAGACGGCGACGATGATCGCCCCGATGAACAGCCCGACGTCCCCGACCTTGTTGGTGAGGAACGCCTTGATCGCCGCCGACGAGTTCTCGTGATCCTCCCAGTAATGCCCAATGAGCAGCCACGAGGCCACTCCCACCAGCTCCCAGCCGACGATGAGTTGGATCAGGTTGGGGGCCGACACCAGCACCAGCATGCCGCCGGCGAACAGGATGAACGAGGCGAAGAACCAGGTGTACCGGATGTCGCCCTCCATGTAGCCCTTGGCGTACAGGAAGACGAGGAAACCGACCACCCCGATGATGAAGTACATCATGATCGACAGCCCGTCGACGTTCCAGCCCCACTCGATGGGGAACGACCCGATGCGGGCGACCTCGATCGATCCCTCGTAGCCGATGGGGTTGGCGATGTGGCTGAGCAGCAGCACGGTGCCGTACACCGCCTCGAACCCCATGACGGCGATGGCCACGTCCCATCCCTTGTAGGGGAACCGCTTGCCGAACAGGGCGATGACCCAGGCGGCCACCATCGGCACCACCGGGATCAGCCAGGCGGCGGAGGCGAGCAGCCCCCCCGATGACAGCTCGGCGGCATGAGCCTCCTCGGCGGCCAGGATCACCGGGGCGAGCCGAGCGATCACAGCTTGAGCAGCTCCAGGTCGTCGACGTTGGAGGTGCGCCGGTTACGGAAGATCAGGAGCACGATGGCCAGCCCGATGCCGACCTCGGCGGCGCCGATGGCGATGGTGAACAGGGCGAACACCTGGCCGCCGGCGAGCTGGTCGGCGACGTGGCGGTCGAAGGCCACCAGGTTGATGGTGACCGCGGCCAGCATCACCTCGACCGACAGCAGCACCAGCACCGCGTTGCGTCTGGTGAGCAGCCCGTACACCCCGATCGAGAACAGAGCGGCGCCGAGCAGGATGAACTGGGTGATGGTCACAGCCCGCCTCCCTCGCCACTCCCCGGATCGCGCCTGGCCAGCACGATGCCGCCGATCAGCGCCGCCAGCAGCAGCACCGAGATCGCCTCGAAGGGGATGACGAACCGGGTGAACAGCACGGCGCCCAGATCGCCGGTGCGGGTGGCGTCCGCCGGCTCGGTGAGTGGCTGGGCGGAGAAGGCGTCGATGACGGCGAAGCCGATGAGGGCGAACAGGGCGAAGGAGACGGCGGCGGCGGCGATCTTGACGTTGCGGGGATGGCTCAGGGTGACCTCGCGTCCCATCGGCGCCCTGGTGATCATGATCCCGAACAGGAACAGCACGACCACGGCCCCGATGGAGATCAGCACCACGGTCCAGCCGACGAACTCGGCGCCGAGCAGGATCAGCATGGCAGCCGACGCCGCCAGCGTTCCCACCAGGTACAGGGCGGCGTGGACCACGTTGGTGGTGGTCACCAGCTTCACCGCCGCCGCCAGCATGGGCAGGGCGATGACGAGGAACACCCAGTTCTCCGAGGTCGACAGCCAGTCGTCGAAGCTCATGAGCTCTCCAGCGGCGGGGGCGGGGGCACGGTGGCCAGCCACTCGGTCAGCCGCTCCTTGTCGTGGAGCATGTCGCTGATCGAGAACTCGCTGTACTCGTAGTCGGGGCTCCAGAACAGGGCGTCGAACGGGCACACCTCGACGCAGATCCCGCAGTACATGCACAGGGCGTAGTCGATGTCGAAGCGGTCGAGGGTCGACCTGGTGCGTACCCGTCCCCCCTCCTTGTCCGGGGGGATCTCCTGCTTGTGGCCCTCGATGTAGATGCACCAGTCGGGGCATTCCCGGGCGCACAGCATGCACACCGTGCACGCCTCGACGTCGAGGGCGATGACCCCGCGGGCCCGGGGCACCGGGGTCTCCTTCTCCTTCGGGTAGTTCACCGTCACCGGCTTGGTGACCATCGCCTTGAAGGTGACCTTCATCCCCTTGAGCAGGCCCCACAGCGGCAGCTTGGAGATGTTCTTGTCGATCAGCGCCATCAGAGCACCACCTTGGCGATCCCGGTGAGGACGATGTTGACCAGCGCGGCCGGGATCAGCCACCGCCAGGCCAACGACTGGAGCTGATCCTCGCGCAGCCGGGGCCAGGTCCACCGAAACCAGATGAACACGAAGCAGATGATGGCGACCTTGGCCACCAGGACCAAGGGGCCGACCACGTTGAGCATGTCGGGGTCCACCCCGGGCACCCAGTAACCGCCCAGGAACAGGGTGGACACGATGGCCGCCATCGACACCATCCCGGCGTACTCACCGAGGAAGAACATCGTGAACCGGAGCCCCGAGTATTCGGTGAGGTAGCCCATGGTCAGCTCGGACTCGGCGATGGGCATGTCGAACGGGATCCGGCTCAGCTCGGCGAGACCGGCCACCACGAAGATGGCGAAGCCGATGACCTGGCCCTTGAGCAGGAAGGGGAGGGCGACGTCGAAGCCGCCGATGCTGAACACGGTCTCGGTCTGGGCGGCGACGATCCCCTGCAGCGACATGGTGCCCGCCTGGACCGCAACCGCCACCGCGGCCAACACCAGCGGGAGCTCGTATGCGATGAGCTGGGCGGCGGCGCGCAACCCTCCGATCATCGAGTACTTGTTGCCCGACGACCAGCCGGCCATCAGCACCCCCAAGGTGGTGAGCGACGACACCGCCAGCAGGTAGAACAGCCCGAGGTCGAGGTCCTCGGCGATGAGGTCGGGGCCGAAGGGGACGATGACGAAGGTGGCCAGGGTGCCCATCATCACGACGTAGGGGGCGAGACGGAAGACGGCGTCGTCGGCGGCGGCCGGGACCAGGTCCTCCTTCTGCATGAACTTGAGCCCGTCGGCCAGCGGCTGGGCCCAGCCGAAGCGGCCCCCGGCGAAGTAGGGGCCGATCCGGCTCTGCATGTGCGCCGAGATCTTGAGCTCGCCGTAGATGACCACCAGGGCGCCGGGGAGCATCACGGCGAGGATGAGGGCGATCTTCACCAGCAGCTCGAGCCAGAAGTTCATCGGTCGACATCCCCGAGGACGAAGTCGAGGCTGCCCATGATGGCGACCAGGTCCGGCACCAGGGCACCCTCCAGGATCCAGGGCAGGATCGACAGGTTGGAGAACGAGGCCGAGCGGATCTTCACCCGATAGGGGATCTTCCCCCCCTGCGACACCACGTAGTAGCCCATCTCCCCCTTGGGGTTCTCCGCCCTGACGTAGGTGGTCCCGGTCGGGACCTTGAGAATGCGGGGGACCTTGGCCTGGAGCGGGCCCGAGGGCAGCCCGTCGATGGCCTGCTGGATGATGCGGGCCGCCTGCCGGATCTCCTCGAGCCGCACCATGTAGCGGTCGTAGCAGTCGCCGTTGCGGCCCAGCGGCACCTCGAAGTCCATGGAGGAGTAGGGGAGGACGTCCTCGTGCTTGCGGAGGTCGAAGTCGACCCCCGAGGCCCGCAGGTTGCCTCCGGACAGCCCGTACTTGAGGGCGATGTCCGCAGGGATGACCCCGACGCCGACGGTGCGGGCGTGGATCACCTCGTTGCCGGTGACCAGGTCGTCGATGTCGACACAGACGTCGATCACCTTGTCCATGGCGTCCCTGGTCTCCTGCAGGAAGCCCTTGGGCAGGTCCTGGGAGACCTTCTTCTGGTCGGTCCCTCCCCCGGCCACCGGCTTGACCCCGCCGACCCGGTTGAAGTTGGGGTGGAAGCGCCCGCCGGTGACGCTCTCGATCAACTCGAGCACCCGCTCCCGCTCGCGCAGGGAGTGCATCAGCGGCGTGGTCGCCCCCAGCTCGAGCGGGTACGAGGACATGAAGACGAGGTGCGAGGCGATGCGGGCCAGCTCGGTGAGGATCATCCGGATGTACTGGGCCCTAGGTGGCGGCTCGATCCCGGCCAGCTCCTCCACGGCACGGATGAACGGGATCTCGTTGGCAAATCCGGACACCCAGTCGATCCGGTTGACCAGGGCGGTGATCTGGGCGTAGGTCCTGACCTCGCTCAGCTTCTCGTAGCCGCGGTGCATGTACCCGATCACCGGTTCCACCGACTCGACCCGCTCGCCGTCGACCTTGGCCACCAGCCGGAGCACGCCGTGCGTCGACGGGTGCTGGGGCCCGATGTTGAGCGTCATGTCCGGGGTCTCCAGCTCGACGGACACCGCCGCCTCGGAGATGTGCATGGCGGTGCGGGGATCGAGCGTGGTCATGCCTCGTCGTCCTCACCCTCGGTGCCGTCGCCCTCGGTGTCGGCTTCACCGGCCTCGACGTTGGCGGTGCCCGGCATGCCCTCGACATCGACGGTGCCGGGCCACGGCTTCACCTCGCGGCTGAGCAACGGGTAGCTCTTGCGCAGCGGGTGACCCTCGAACCGGTCGGGCAGGTAGAGGTGCTTCTTGTTGGGGTTCCCCCTGAAGTCGAGCCCGAACATCTCGGCGGCTTCACGTTCGTGCCACCCGGCGCCGGGGAGCAGGTCGACGATGGAGGGCATCCACGGGTCGTCCTTGGGCACGTCGGTCATCACGATCGCCCCCGAGGCATCCGTGACGGACGACAGCCGGCACAGCACCTCGTAACGCTCCTCCAGCTCCTCGGCTCCCTCGGCGGGCTCGCCGACGGCAACCTCCCGGGCCCAGTCCACCGCGGAGAGCCAGGAGAAGAACGGGAGCCGCCCCGAGGCGGCGGCGACGGCGCCGTGCCAGCGGTCACGGTCGACCTTGACCCGCACGGTGCCGTGATCGGCGTCCCATCCGGTGGCTCCCAGGGCTTCGGCCAGCTCGGCGGCGAACCGGGCCAGCTCATCGGCGGCGGCCTCATCGGCGGCGGCCTCATCGGCGGCGGCCTCCTCGACGGCAGCCCCTTCGGCGGCGGCCTCGGCCGCTTCCTCGGCGGGTTCCTGGCCCTCGGCGGGTTCCTCCCCGGCAGGCTGGTCCTCGGCAGGCTCCTCGTCGGGCTGCTCCTCGTCGGGCTGCTCCTCGTCGGGCTGCTCCTCGGCAGGCTCCTCGCCGGCCCGCTCCTCGTCGGGCTGCTCCTCGGCGGGCTGGTCCTCGGTGGGGGCGGTTTCTTCGGTGACCTCGGGCTCTGCCGCCGTCTCGGCCCCGTTGTCCGCATCGGCGGGGGCGCCCGACTCGCCAGACACCGGTTCTTCGACCACGGCTTCCCCACCGTTGGTGGGATCAGACGGGCTGGTGGTCACGCCGGTTCCATTTCTCGCGCACGTCCTCGTTGCCGATCATCTGCTGCAGCAGGACGATCCCCTCCATCAGCGCCTCGGGCCGTGGTGGGCAACCGGGGACGTACACGTCAACCGGGATGACCTGGTCGACGCCCTTGGTCACCGAGTACGAGTCCCAGTAGGGACCGCCGCAGTTGGAGCACGACCCCATCGAGATCACATACTTGGGTTCCGGCATCTGGTCGTAGAGGCGACGCACCGCCGGGGCCATCTTGTCGGTGACGGTGCCGGCCACGATCATCAGATCGGACTGTCGGGGCGACGCCGGCAGCGGGATGATCCCGAACCGCATGAAGTCGTAGCGGGGGCTGGAGGCTGCCATCACCTCGATGGCGCAGCAGGCCAGCCCGAACTGGAAGTACCACAGCGAGTACTTGCGCGACCAGTTGAGCAGCCAGGACACCGGCTTGGGCGCCCCGAACTTCTCGATCACTCCCACCGCAGGACCCCCTTGCGGATGGCGTAGACCAACCCGAGCACCAGGACGCCGATGAAGATCACCATCTCCACCAGGACCAGGGCGCCGATCCCGGCGGCTGCGAAGTCCTCGAGCCTGACCGCCCACGGGAAGATGAACACCGCTTCGATGTCGAAGATCAGGAAGAGCAGGGCGAAGATGAAGTACCGGATCTGGGTCTGGGACCAGGTGCTGGCGACGGCGTCGATCCCGCACTCGTAGGTCTCCGACTTGACCTTCTCGGGCTTGTCAGGCCGAAGCAGCTTGGAGGCGGCCATGCCGCCGAGCACCAACAGCGCCCCCAGGGCGAGGAACGCGGCCACGGTGATGTACTCACCGAGGTACTGCTCCAACACGTCTTTCGGACCTCGCAGGTCGGGG